>LGVF01021551.1_pt1 | contig 17357 bp, 7 predicted proteins | sample 469901 | NCBI WGS metagenome assembly LGVF01 (sample SAMN03893561, study PRJNA290197) | marine sediment metagenome | material: sediment; isolation source: combined push core samples #3730, #5133, and #5579 collected at Hydrate Ridge | place: Pacific Ocean: Hydrate Ridge
CCATCCTCTTTTTTCGTCTCGGTGACTTCTATGAAATGTTTCTGGAAGATGCCGTCACTGCCTCTCGGGTGCTCGATATTACCCTGACCTCCAGGAATAAGGGCTCCGAGGATGAAATACCCCTTTGCGGCATTCCTTTTCACAGCAGTCAGCCCTACATCGCCAAACTGGTGGGGGCCGGATTTAAGGTCGCCATTTGCGAACAGGTAGAAGATCCCAAGACGGCTAAGGGCATCGTCAAGCGAGAGGTGGTGCGGGTCGTTACGCCCGGTCTGGTCATCGACAGCGACACCCTGCAGCCCAAGCAGAATAACTATCTGCTAGCTCTTTGCGCAGACAGCGGACAGCGCTGGGGGATCGCTCTGCTCGATATTACCACCGGTGAATTTCGCGTCACCGAGGTGGATGACCTGGAGACGGTGCGTAGCGAAATAGCCTCCCTCAATGCGCGGGAAGTGCTCTGCGCCGAAGAGTCTGGTCAGCAGTTGCTGACCGATCTCGATCCGCTGCTACAGGAACCTTCTCTTAATCGCCTGCCGGACTGGGCTTTTGAGGCCGATTACGGTCGGGAGCGTATTCAGCAGTTTTTCTCCTGCGATTCTTTGACCGCCTTCGGATGCGAGGCTTTGCCCCTTGCCCAAGGGGCTGCGGGTGCTATTCTTCATTATTTGCTGGAAACGCAAAAAGGTGTCGTCGAGCATATTCAATCCCTGGTCACCTATCATTGCCAGGATTTTATGGCCCTGGACAATAATACCCGGCGCAACCTTGAGTTGACCGCCACTCTCAACGATCAGCGTAAAAAGGGCTCGTTGCTCGGTGTGCTCGATGGCACTGTGACTGCCATGGGGGGACGCAAGTTGCGTCATTGGATTAATCGCCCCCTCATCGACTTGCCGCGGATTCGTGCTCGCCACGAAGCGGTCGCAGAACTGGTTGATGAAAGCCTGATACGGGATGAACTTCGCGAAGCGCTGGATGGGGTCTATGATCTTGAAAGACTAAACGCCAAGATATCCATGGGCAACGCCAACGGCAAAGATTTGGTAGCGTTGAAAAAGACCCTGCAACAGTTACCCGCAATTGGTGGGCAACTGGGGGAACTTTCCAGCGAGTTGATTACCGAGTTGGCTGTAAACCTTGATCCTTTGCAGGACGTCTTAGAGCTTATCGACAAGGCTATTGTTGAAGACCCGCCCTTTGTATTGCGTGAAGGGGGATTGATTCGTGACGGTTTCGATGGCGATCTCGACGAGCTGCGGCATATCTGTCGTACTGGGAAGGGATGGATTGCCCAGTTAGAACAGCAGGAGCGGGAGCGCACCGGGATTTCATCCCTTAAAGTGCGGTTCAATAAGGTGTTCGGTTATTACATTGAGGTTACCAGGACCCATTCGGCCAAGGTGCCCGAGGATTACCAGCGTAAACAAACTCTGGCCAATGCCGAACGCTACATCACGCCCCAATTGAAAGAATATGAAGAAAAGGTGCTGGGCGCTGAAGAGAAGATGGTCGTCATTGAATTCGATCTTTTTCAGCAGGTGCGGTGCCAGGTGGCTAAAGAGGGCAAGCGCATTCAGCAGACCGCCGAGGTGGTAGCTAATCTTGATGTGTTGCAGTCCCTGGCCGAGGTGGCCCACAGTCGTAACTACGTGCGTCCTGAGATGGATGACAGCAGCCAGTTGATCATTGAAGAAGGGCGCCATCCGGTGATCGAGGCGATGCATCTTGGTGAGAACTTTGTGCCCAACGATGTTTGCCTCGATTGTGAGGAGAATCAGATTCTGATTATTACCGGGCCGAATATGGCCGGTAAGTCGACCTTTATGCGTCAGGTGGCATTGATCACCTTGATGGCTCATATGGGCAGCCTGGTGCCGGCCAAGTCCGCTCGTATCGGTTTGGTCGACCGCATCTTTACCCGGGTTGGCGCTAGCGACAACTTGGCCCAGGGCCAGTCAACCTTCATGGTAGAAATGACCGAAGCGGCCAATATTCTGCGCCATGCCAGCCCACGCAGCTTGCTGGTTCTTGATGAAATCGGTCGCGGAACCTCGACCTTTGACGGTATCAGTATCGCTTGGGCGGTGGCCGAGTTTCTACACGACAATCCACAGGTAGCGGCCAAAACCCTCTTTGCCACCCATTATCACGAATTGACCGATCTGGCCGTGACCTGCTCGAGGGTTAAAAATTTCAATATCGCGGTTAAGGAGTGGAATGAGCAGATAATCTTTTTACGCCGGATCGTGCCGGGCGGAGCCAGCCATTCCTACGGTATTCAGGTGGCCCGTTTGGCCGGACTGCCGGAAGAAGTATTGGGTCGGGCTCGGGAAATTCTGAATAATCTTGAACGGGGTGAGTTCGAAGAGCAGGGCCAGCCGAGACTGGCCCGCAGCCAACAGCCTCGGGAATGTCCCGTTGAGCCGCAACTTTCTCTGTTTGGCAGCGCTGACGACCCGTTGCGCGCCAAGCTGCAGGAACTCGATATCACTCATCTGACCCCCCTGGAGGGGCTCAATCTGCTTCACGAATTACAGAAGATGGTGTAACTATGCAATTCAGTCGATTCGCTTGTGCAGGGCTTTTGCTCTTGGTTTTTCTGTTGTCGGCCAGCCTTTGCCATGCTGGACCTATGGAGACCTATCAAAAGGCGCGCCAGCAGTACGATCAGCTACTGGCCTCGCAAAAGAAACAACTATATCGGGAAAACTGGGAGCGGGTCATCGATCGCTTTTCGGATTTTGTCAAACGCTACCCCGCTCACTTGAAGGCGCCCTCCGCTGTCTATCTGGCGGGCAAAGCCAGCCAACGGCTTTACGGTATTTCCCGAAAAAACTCCGATATTGCTTCGGCGGTCTCATTTTATAAGCGACTGGCGGCCAGTTATCCTGCCAGCAATCTGGCTGACGACGGCCTGGTTCTGGCAGCCAGCGCCGTCGAAACGCAACAGAAGCAGTTGGCTGACGCCTATCTACTCTACCGGCAGGCGGCCGATCGTTATCCCAAGGGGGATATGATCCGTCTGGCGCAAAATGGCGTCCGGCGCTTGGCTGCCTATGCCCCTGCCACGAAGGTCAGGGCAGTTCCACCACCCCCTGTTCAAACCTCTGCTGTCGCATCGGGCAAGCTACAGTTGCAAGCTATTCGCCACTGGGCCAGTCCCGAATATACCCGAATCGTACTGGAGCTAAACGGCCCGGTGCGCTTTGGTACCGGTTCATTGCCGGGGGATCCCGCTAAAGGGATTGAGCCGCGAATTTACATCGATTTGCCGGGGACCGGGCTTGCCCCCGGTATCAATCAACGGATGGTATTCAGTGAGGGCTTGCTGCGCCAGATTCGAACCGCACCTCAACCGGACAACCGTGCACGGGTGGTTCTCGACCTAGCCGCGGAGGGCCAGTTCAAGGCTTTTGCCCTGCAGGATCCCGACCGCATCGTGATCGACCTTGGCACTTCAAAGAAGGCTGTACTTGCTGCCAATCCCGACGAGATACGATCACTACCTACAGTCAAAGGGGACCCTATCGCCAAGGTCCTGGATCAGACACCGGAAGAACGCCAGCCGCAGGTGCGTTTGCCGGAAGGGGGCAGCAACCGATTACGGCGGATTGTGGTTGATGCTGGGCATGGCGGCAAGGACCCCGGCGCGATCGGTCCTCGGGGCACCAAGGAGAAGGATGTCACTCTGGCTATAGCCCGTGTACTGGCAAAACGTCTGAAGCAAGAGTTCGGCTGCCAGGTGATTCTGACCCGGGATAAGGATGTGTATTTGGCTTTAGAAGAGCGAACGGCTCTGGCCAATCGGATCGGAGCCGATCTGTTTATCTCTATTCATGCCAATGCCAGCAAGAACCGTTCGGTGCGTGGTGTCGAAACCTATTACCTGAACTTTTCTAAAAACGACAAGGCCGCAGCCGTTGCTGCACGGGAAAATGGCACCTCATTGAAGCAGGTCGGCGATTTGGAAATGATTCTATTCGACCTGATGGCCAACTCCAAGATCAATGAATCGAGTCGCCTGGCCGCAGAAATCCAGAGTAGCCTGGTCGGTAATCTCGGTCGCCACTATTCCGAAATTAAGGACCATGGGGTTCGACAGGGCCCCTTTTATGTGCTGTTGGGTGCCACCATGCCTTCGGTGCTGGTGGAAACGGCGTTCATCAGCAATAAGATTGATGAAGGTCGCCTTAAAAACAGCAAATTTCAGGGGCGGGCCGCCGATGCCATTGTCGCCGGGGTGAAAAAATTCGCTAAAGCCAGCCGCATGATCGCCACCAAATAAGGACCATCCAGAAACTCTGGATGGCCACAGTGCAGTTTTCATATGGGAAACGAGCAATTTTCCCCAAGGTCAAGGAAATCAAGCGCTNNGCGGAGGCGTAGCTGTTTACGCCGCACCATTCCGCAGGACAGCGGAATGGGACAGCCTCTGGCTGCCCGAAGGGCGAGGGCCAGGGATGGCTCGAGTCACAAGCAAGCGTGCGGATTGACGCCGAGATTGGGGAAAAGGGCCGTTTCCGGATGAAAACCAAATAAGGACCTGTAATGCCATTTGATAGCGATGCTTTTTTTAGTTCTGAACTGATCACTGTCTGTGAGCAGGATTATCAGGAGAGTCGAGCGCTGTTGGTTGAGGCGGCTCGCGCTTTTCTTGATCAGGGCCAGCAGGAAATCCGTGATCGGCACCGGTCGGGACTCGGGGGACGCGCCGTAGTCGAACAGGTTACCGAACTTAACGACCAACTACTGCATACTCTTTATCGGATTGTCTCCGAAAGCTTGGCGCAGCGTCATGGAAACTCCTGTGTGCTGCTGGCTCTAGGTGGGTATGGCCGCGCCCAGTTAAATCCCCGCTCTGATATCGATCTGATGTTCTATTACTGCAGCAAGGGGCAGGAATTTGCCGAAGCCTTGGCGGAGCGCATGCTGTATGTCCTCTGGGATTTGAACCTGGAGGTTGGCTACAGTGTTCGCTCCAGTCGCGATTGTATTAATATGGCCGAAAAAGATCTCACCGTACGTACGGCTCTGCTCGATACCCGCTATCTGACCGGCAGTCGGGAATGCCACGCTGAGTTTGAGCACTCGGTAATGAATAAAATCTACAGCTGGAACAGTAAGAAGTTTCTGCAGGAAAAGGTGGTCGAACACGAACGGCGGATGGGTAAATACGGATCATCGGTTTTTTTGCTGGAGCCGAATATCAAAGAGGGGGAAGGCGGCTTACGCGATCTTCAGACCGCCTTGTGGATGGCCCAGGCCAAGTACAAATGCCGCAACTTGCGGGAATTGATTATGAAGGGCATGGTTACTGAACGGCAGGGCGAAGAGTTTGAAAGGGCTCTTGATTATCTGTGGCGGATACGCAATGAACTACATTATCTGTCCAAGGGAAAGAACGAGCAGCTGCGCTTCGATCAGCAGGAAAAGATCGCGCATTTTCTCGGTTATCAGGATAGTAAAGAGGCGCCGGCCGTTGAACAGTTCATGCAGGATTATTATGCCCACGCCACCCATGTAGAGCATATCTCGTCCTATCTTATGGCCAAAGCTACCGGCACCCTGGACGCTCCGCCGGAGCGGAAGGTCCATAGCAGTCATCGGCCCGTTCGACGCAGTGTCGGTGATTTTTTCTATATCCATGGCAATGAGTTGCGCGTGGAGCAGGATGATCTGTTCGAAAAAGAGCCGGCGCTGATGATGAGGGCCTTTCGGCTGGCTCAGGTGCAGGGGGTGAAGATCAGCATTCAGGTCAAAACCCTGATCCGTGAAAATTTGCATCGAATTAACGACCGGGTTCGTCGTTCGCGGATTATGACCGGCGATTTTATGGAGATTCTACGCTCGCCTCACCGGGTTGCCGATGCCCTGCGCACCATGCATCATCTGCGTTTCTTGAACCATTTCATCCCTGAATTCGGCCGTCTCTATTGCAAGGTGCAACACGACGCTTATCACATCTACACCGTCGATTTTCATTCCCTTTTTGCCCTGGAAGAATTAATCAAAATCTGGCAGGGCAAATACGATAAGTCCTTTGACTTGCTCAGCGCAGTGGCCAATGATATCGAAAAGAAAGAATTGCTGCTGCTGGCGGCGCTGCTGCACGATATCGGCAAGGGGCAGGGCAAGGATCATTGCAACAAAGGCGCTGACATGATCCCGACCATAGCCCGGCGTCTAGGGCTCAATAAGGAAGATGCCAGCCGTCTGGAGTTTCTGGTGCGCAACCATCTGCAGATGGCTCATATCTCCCAGCGACGGGACCTGCACGACGACGCTCTGATTGTTCAATTTGCCCGACAGATGGGCATGAGCGAAAACCTGCGCATGCTGTTTTTGCTCACTGTAGCCGATATCAGGGCGGTTGGACCTGATGTCTGGTCAGCCTGGAAGGGGCTTTTGCTGCAGGAACTCTACGAAAAGGCCTACGATATTCTGGAGCGGGGGGATTTATATCTGGAAAGCCGTTCGGAGAGGATTCGCAATCGCAAGCGTCGGGTTGTCGAACTACTAAAAGACGAGTACAGCGAACGAGCCATCAAGGATCGCCTCAAGCTGATGAGCATGCGCTACCTGTTTGCGCAGCGCTCGGAAAATATCGCTGAGCACATGCGCTTGATCATGAACCGCCGCGATCAGGCCTTGGCCTTTAACGCGACTAACGAGCCGGATGCTAAGTATACGGAACTGACTATCGTCACCGTTGACATAGCAGGCCTCTTCACCATGATTACCGGTGTTATGGCCGCTTTTAATATCAATATTCTCGGCGCCCAGATCTATACCCACAAAGACGGACTGGTCTTCGATATCCTGCAGGTACGGGGGCATCAGGGGCGTCCGATTGTCGCTCAGGAAAAATGGGAACAGGTGCGCTGCGCTCTGGAGATGGTCATCGAAGGACGCATGGTGGTTGAAGATCTTGTTCGTGATCGCCGGCAGGTCAAGACTTTGCCGACGCCACCCCGGCCAAGAATGCCGAGCCGCATTGAAATCGACAATGAGGTTTCCAGGGATTACTCGGTGCTCGATATCTATACCCACGACAAGGTCGGCTTGCTCTACACCATCAGTAAAACCCTGCGCGACATGGGCCTCTATATAGGTGTATCTAAGATCTCCACCAAGGTCGATCAGGTGGCGGACACCTTTTATGTGCGCGATATTTTCGGTCAGAAGATCATCGCTCCCGATAGGATTGCCGAACTGCGTGAGAAACTGCTCAATTCTATCGATGAGGGATAGTCTTGAAAGAACAGGGCCTTATGAATCAAAAGCTCGATGTATTTCTTAACTATCTGGTGGTCGAAAAAGGCTTGTCGGCTAATACCCTGGAAGCCTATGGTCGGGATCTGTCCCGCTATATCGGTTTTCTTCTCAAGTCGGAAACGGTGCAACCGGACCAGGTGGACTCTGCCGTAGTGTTGGCTTTTCTAAGTTCCTTAAAAAAAGCCGGTCTGTCTTCTCGCAGTCGGGCACGGACACTGGTAGCCCTGCGTACCTTTCATCGTTTTTTGCTTGCCGAAGGGTACGCCACCGCTAATCCCACCAGCCAGATACAGGCTCCCCGGACACTGAGCAGTTTGCCGAAAACCTTGTCTCCCGAAGAGGTCGAACGGTTACTTGCCGTGCCGAGTGGTGATAGCTCTCTCGATCAGCGGGATCGCGCCATGTTCGATCTGCTCTATGCCACCGGACTTCGAGTCTCTGAACTGGTGGGGCTTAAGGTTTCCGATTTGCAACTCGATGTCGGTTACCTGACCGCCTTCGGCAAAGGAAGCAAGCAGCGCATTGTGCCTATGGGAGAATCTGCGCTGAACGAACTGCGCAATTATCTCGCCCAGGGGCGTCCGTTACTGGACAAGGGGAGGGGGAGCTCGATCCTGTTCCTCAACCGCTCAGGGAAGGGGTTGACACGCCAGGGCTTCTGGAAGATTATTAAGCGGCGAGCCCTGCAGGGCGGGATTAGTAAAAATATTACCCCGCATACCTTGCGCCATTCTTTTGCGACTCATCTACTCGATAACGGCGCTGATTTGCGTGCAGTGCAGACCATGCTGGGGCATGTGGATATTTCTACCACTCAGATTTACACCCATGTAACCCGGGAACGCCTGAAAAGGCTTCATGCACAGATTCATCCCCGAGGGTAGCTGACGTCTTGCTGGAGATTCACGCTTCTAGCATAGCTGCACTGATATAAACAAATTTTCTGTAGTCATTTGGTTGAGGATATTATGAAATACGTGGTTCTTTTAGGTGATGGTATGGCGGATGAGCCTTTGGCTGAGTTAAATGGTCAAACGCCTCTCCAGGCAGCCGATACCCCCAATATGGATCGTCTCGCTCGCCAGGGTGCCCTCGGCATGGTCCAGACCATTCCTGCCGGATACCCGCCTGGAAGCGATGTCGCCAACCTGTCGGTTTTCGGTTATGATCCTGCTGTTTGTTACAGCGGTCGATCTCCTCTGGAAGCTGCCAGCATGGGGGTTGACCTCGGGCCGGAGGATATCGCCTTTCGCCTTAATCTTGTTACCCTCGGTGACCGTAGCGGTGAAGTTTATATGGACGACTTCTCTGCAGGGCACATTGGTTCAGAGCAGGCAGGACAGTTGATCAGCACTTTGCAGCAGGAGTTGGGCGATGAAAACTTCTCTTTTTATCCTGGAGTTTCCTATCGCCATCTTATGGTCTGGCATGGCGGCAGGGATCAGCTGAGCTTCACTCCGCCCCACGACATTACCGGGCAGGCCGTGGCTGCTTTTTTGCCGAAGGGCGAAGGCGCGGAAATTCTGCAGGATCTTACTGCCAGGGCCAACGCTTTGCTTGAGAGCCATCCAGTCAACCGGGCCCGCATAGCTGCCGGAGATAAGCCGGCCAATGCTATCTGGTTGTGGGGCCACGGACGGGCTCCGCAGATGGAGACCTTGCGGAAAAAGTTCGGCATCAGCGGGGCGGTCATATCGGCGGTCGATCTGATTAAAGGCATCGGCGTCTATGCCGGTCTCGATGTTATCGAGGTCCCTGGGGCTACGGGGTATCTCGATACCGATTACCTGGCCAAAGGGCAGTATGCGCTGGAGTCTCTTAAGATCAGGGACTATGTCTATGTCCATGTAGAGGCTCCTGACGAAGCCTCCCACAGTGGCGATCTGCCGGAAAAAATCCGCGCTATCGAATCCTTTGATCGATTGGTTGTGGGCACAATACTCGAAGGATTGCCTTCGCTTGGGGAATTTCGTTTGATGGTCCTGCCGGATCATCCGACGCCGGTTAAAAAAATGACCCATACCGCTGATGCTGTGCCCTTTATCCTTTTTGACTCTCGGGAACAGGATAGGCCTAACTCTTTTGCCGGCAGCGCCTACCATGAAAAAGCGGCAGTCGACACCGGATTCTTTATCGAAAAGGGCCATGAATTGATGAATCACTTGATCGCCGGCCGTTGCTAATGTAGGCAAAGGGGCTAAGGGGGCACGTCCCACGGAGTTGGGTATCTAAAAAAAGGCCACAATGTTTTCGGACATTGTGGCCTTTTTACGTTGTGTGAGCACTCGCGGTTATTTCTGCCCGCTAAGAGCCTGAGCGATGTTGAAGCAGTAGCCGCCGATTCTCTCAAGATAGGTCATGATATCGATGTACCAGAGCCCCGGTTCGATGGAGCAATCTCGCTCCTGAAGTCGCTGGATTTTTTGAAAGCGCATTTTGTTATGGAGCAGGTTGATGCCGTTTTCGATTTTATAGGCTTCCGCCATAAACGACTCTTTGGACTCTTGAATCTCGTCGACGATTAGATCGAGAAAAGCCTCGATTCGAGCAGACATGGTGCGCAAATCGACAACCGATTCATCAGAAAAATGCAATTTGTTTTCGAACATTTTTTCGGCCAGTTCAGCCAAGTCTTCGACGGAATCACCGATTTTTTCGATATTATTGGCCATGCGGAAGAAGCTGTGGATTTCCTTGGCCGCCTCTTCATTGATCTCCATCTGATAGATACGGGTCAAATAGGAGGTAATCTCCTGGCGGGCTCGATCCAGATAATCTTCCTGAACCTTCCAGTTGCCTAGTTTGTCAATATCGTGGTTGTTGATGCTGGCGGCAATATCCTGCAGGGTTGTGCGAGCGGTTCGAGCCATTTTGAGAATTTCACTCCGCACCTGGGCCAGAGCGGCGATGGGACAGCTATCGTAGAGGTCGTTGAATTCCGGTAAAGAGGGCTGCTCGCCAGCCTTTTTCCTCTGGGGCGAAAGAAAAATAGCGCACTTGACCAGCCAGGGAAGGCATAGCAGAAAGAATAGGGCATTGGTGATGTTAAACAGAGTGTGGCCGTTAGCCAGATAACGGGCAATATTGACGGCTTCGCCGTTAACTATCGCCTCGGCCGGTCCCACGCCTGACCAAAGAGTGATTTTTTCTATAAATCCAATAAAGTAGGGGAAGATGATCAACATCAAGCCGACGCCGAAGACGTTGAACATGGTATGGGCACGGGCGGCGCGATGAGCGTCGATATTGGTGGAGCCGATGGTGGCCAGTTCAGCGGTAATGGTGGTGCCGATATTTTCGCCAAGCACCAGGGCCATGGCCGCCGGAAAACCGAGCAGGCCCTGACTGGCCAGGGTCATTGTCAGACCGATGGTTGCCGAAGACGACTGGACAGCCATGGTCAGTAGGGCGCCGGTGGCGACGCAAAGGAGCAAACCGCCAAAGCTGCCCGGATCAAAACGGGTAAAAAAGGACAGAAAAATCGGGTCATCTTTGATTGGGGCCAGACCATGCTTCATGACCGTCATGCCGAGAAACAACAGGCCGAAGCCCATAATCACTTCGCCGGTGTAACGAAATTTTTTGCGTTTGCTGAAAAACTTCATGGACACGCCGAGGGCGATGGCCGGCATGGCGAGGCTCGATAGCTTAAAAGCGATGAGCTGTGAGGTGACCGTAGTGCCGATGTTGGCACCGAGAATCACCCCTACGGCTTGATGCAGTGTCAGTAAGCCGGCGCTGACGAAACCTATCAGCATGACAGTGGTGGCCGAGGAGGATTGGACCATGGCGGTAACCAGGGTGCCAGTAGCGCAGCCGATGACTCGGTTGGAAGACAGGGCGCACAGAATTTTTTTGATTCGCGTACCGGCGGACATTTGCAGGCCGTCGGTCATGGTTTTCATGCCCAACACAAAAAGCCCGAGCCCGCCCAATGTTTGAATTGCAATCGTTACAAAAAGCAAAACATACCTCCTGTGAAAAAGAAACGCCGTGCAGACAAGTTTCCTACCTATGGATTTTGCGGCGCCTGATAATAGCAGAAAAGAGTATTCTTTTGTCTAAAGAAACGCTCCCTTTGATAAAAAAATACATAATCTCTAAAAAGAGAGAAAGTTCTATAATATCAGTAGCTTGAGTTGTTATAGCAGGAAGGTGTGGCGGGGGTTGGTAGGATTTTCCCCAAAAGTATAGAGGCCGTCGCTTGAACAGGGATCCTGTTGTAAGGGGAAAGCCGCCCGGGCATGTGTCTCAGGCCAAACCGGGGGGTGATAGGGGAACTTCACAGCTTACGTCACCCCCGGCAGGCCCATTTCAGTTGGCCTTTTCAATAATTTCCACAAGGATGATGTCCGCAGAACCGTATGGGATGCCGTATAATTTATTGTTTAAAATATCCCCCGTCACCCATTTGCCGGTGGACGTTGGTCCCACCCCATCAATCGCAATTCGCGAGGCGGTGCCGGTCTCAGGTTCAATGATAAGAATGTCGGCAGCGGTGTACGGAACGGCGTATATTTTATTATCTGGTCCAAGGATTGCCTCTGACCACCCTGACCCGGTAAGATTCGCTCCCATGGTACTGAGAGAAGCGCTGTTGGCTGCCGGATCAATGATCAAGATGGCGGGGGAATTGGTATAGGGGATGGCGTAAATCTTGCCATTGGGTGCAAAAATTCCATCGGCATATCTGTGGCTACCGGTAAGGGCCGCTCCCATTTTGCTGCGGGAGGCAGTCCCTGACGCAGGATCAATGATAAGGATATCTTCGGCAGCACGGGGAACGCCATAGATCTTGCCGTTGGACGCGAGAATTCCTCCAGACCACTTGTCGGAACCGGCAAGGTTCGCGCCCATGGTGCTACGGGTGGCGGTGCCGGTAGTGGGATTGATGATAAGTATGTTTGGTGCGCCCCGGGGAATGCAGTAGATTTTGTTATCTGCCCCGAGCACCGCTCCCGCCCATTTGAGGGGGTCGCTAAGGTCCAAACCGAAGTCAGTGCGATGGGCCGTTCCGGATAGCGGGTCAATGATCAGAACGTCGGGGGCATTATAAGGAGCGCAGTAGATCTTCCCATCCGGTCCAAGGCATCCACTCGCCCACATACTTGAGCCGGAAATACTCGCCCCCATCGTGCTGCGCGTTGCGGTATTGGCTACTTGGTCAATAATAAGGATGTCATTAGCGTTGCTGGGAATTCCGTAAATCTTATTGTCCGGACCTCTGACGCCACCCCACCACTTGGTATCCGTACCAAAGATGCTGGCGCCAAATTTTCCGATCGTAACAGAGAGGTCAGCCGATGCTGCCGTCGCGGTCGCGGCGCTACTGTTACCGCTACTGTTACCGCTACCGCTACCGCTACCGCTACCGCTACCGCTACCGCTACCGCTACCGCTACCGCTATCGCTTCCTCCACAAGCAAATAAACTTACAGCGGTTACCAAACAAATCGCGCCAGTTAGAATCTTCATTTTCTGCCCCCGAATTAGCTCTTAGCGAGGAAAGCCTACCTGGTTTGTAATATAGGTCCGTTTCTTTTGTCGATCATCGTAATCGGGACGATAAAATCTCAAGATGATGCCTGTCAAATGCCGACCTTAATCTGTTTGAGTTTTTCGTACCGTATCTTTGATACGCTGAACATGGCCGCGGCCCAGGGCCTTGACCTCGCAGCCCAACTCGAAATAGCGCTCGATCTGTTGATCGGTCAAAATACCAAAGCAGTCCACCACGGCAATTGGGCCGCCTGCCATGCGCACGATATCCTCTGGTGTCAGGGCTAAATATGATGCGTGGCGTACCGCCAAAACAACGGCTTCGGCATCGCACAGGGAATCGGGCAAATCAGGGGTCATGGCAAATTCATCCAGTTCCTGCTGATTACGGAAAAAGCGCGAAAGGCTTAGCCCCGTTGCCGGATAGGTATCCTGTTTTTCAATCTCCCACCAATGCTCGACATAGGGGTCGTGAGCGCGGACTTCTGCACCCATCTCCGTTAACTTGCGAACCACAATTTCAGAACCGCTGTAGCGGGTGTCGCCCACATCCTCCCGATAAGAGACGCCGAGAATGGTGATAGGGGTGGCCGCTACAATTTTGCCCATGTTGCGCAGGGCGTCGCGCACCAGTTGCACCACATGCAGAGGGCGGGTGTCGTTGATATTGATGGCCTCGGGGGTAATCTGAAAGATATCGTTTTCAAAGCCCATCAGATGCCGGTAGGCCCACAAGCCAAGTCCTCCGTCTTTTGGCAGACAGTATCCGCCGATGCCTGGACCTGGGAAAATCATATTGCTGTGAGTCGGCCGCACTTTAATCGCGTCGATTATCTTGATGAGATCGACACCGTTTGTTTCTGCAAACAGACTCCATTCGTGGAGAAAGGCGAGGATGGTTGCTCGATAGCTGTTTTCCACTATTTTGCAGGTTTCACTTTCGATGGGCCTGTCGAGCACAGTGAGGGGGTAATCGGTTGTGTTAAGCACATCTTCCAGAAATTTTTTGACACGACTCCGGCTTTCGGGATTGATCCCGCTGCAGACCCGCCAAAAATCACGGATGGATTTCACATATTCCTTGCCGGGCATCACCCGCTCATAACTATGGGCCAGTAACGGTTCGTCAGTAAGGCCTCGCTGGCGAAACGCCTTCTTGATGGCAGGGTAAGCTATATATTCGGTGGCGCCGGGAGGCACTGTAGTTTCAATAAGCACCATACAATCTGGCGAAATCATCTCCCCTAAAACCCTGAAACTATCCTCAAGGGCACTGATGTCGGCATAGCCCGTACGGAGGTCCCCCAGATCCTGTTTGATGAAATCGCATTGGATATCCACCACGACCACATCCGCAAGCTTGAGAACTTCATTGGTATAGGTAGCGACGAGGTTCTTTTTCTCCACTACACAGCGATGAATAATTTCAGCCACTTCAGGGTCTTCAGCTTTAAGGGGACAGATTCCTTGGTTAAACAGGGGTATTTTCCAATAACTTCTGGTGCTGGGCCGCTGCATGCCGATAACAAACTTTCCGGGCCTGGACGTCTTTGCATCCACTGAATCTGCAACGACTGCGGCCATGACAGCTCCGACAAAACCGAGGCCCATGACCACCACGATTTCGTGGTTATCCTTTTTTTTTTCGGAAACAAGTTCCTGAAGCTTGAGAAACTCAGCGGCATAGTCTTCTTCGTCTGGCAGCGGGAATCGTTCCCCGGCCGGGCTGACCGAATATGTCATAAGAAACCTCCACTCTTGTTAGCTAGGAACTGTCCCCGGAAAATACTCGAAAGGGTAAAAAACCGGATGACAGGGTTAGATGCCCTCCTGGCAAATGATTTGACTAGTTATCATTATCTCCCAACTTGGTCAGGATTCAAGGCCTGGACATTTTTTTTGTTCATCAGTGATGGCGTCGCAAAAAGGCCACCCTACTACGTTGCAGTGGTTTTTCAGGACTTCGACATACTATATGTATGCCTTCACCCCTGAAAAACCACTACGCCTTGTAGGTCGAAATTTTTGCTTAGCCATCTCATGACTTTTTGCGAAAGCATTATCAGTGGCTTGATGCTTAATCAGTGTAACCATTTACCGCTACAGTATTTTCCCTGTTCAGGAGGCTTTGTCACCAATCGGATATAGCTTCCCGTCGGGTCCCGAACCCCTTTTATCGCAAAGTGAAAAGTTATTGTCGCTTGCCGGTGACATTTTCGCAGGTCGAAGCACCAGGTCGCTGCCTGAGCAGGCCCGGCCTCATTGAGTTTACATGTTTTGCTGTTAGAAAAGCTTTATTTTTCAGTTAGATATAGAGTTTTTTGGCAGGAGGGTTTGCCGTATACGTGAAAAGACCAGTTGTTGTAACGAAATTTTGTCGATTAACTCAGGGCCCTGTAACCCATTTAAATCATAACTTTTATTTCTATAGCCATTGTTAATGTTTCATTGTGCCTGCCAGCAAGCCCGTCCCTTCGTTTAATCCTAAGTCAAACCCAATCTATGTAACTGCTTGATAATACGATGTTGGGTAAAATGATGGCCAAATATGAGCAACTTTCATCAGGCTATGTTTTGGCACGACCTTTGCCTTTACTGCTGGCAACGAATTCGTATGCGTAGAAAAACCCAAAAAATGCGATGTTGCGTGCTTTGTGATTTATCGGAACAGCTAAGGCAGAACATTTTTTCAAGCGGGTGGATGGATCACCTTAACCAGAGTTATAAGGTTCGCATTGGGCCTCATGGAAGGATGTGCAGATGGTCAAACGAACAATGATGAGAACAAGTTGGATAGTTATGCTGGTAGGACTTTTATTGATCTGTGGCTTCTCGGAGGCTCAGGCCAAACGGCCCGTGGTGGTCGATTCGCCCTTGACCAAACTCTTGGCCAATGGCTTTACTGACGACCAGGTTATCGCTCTGCTGGAAGACGCAGGCCTCAGTGGCCTGAAGAAAAATCAACTTTATAGTGACCCGATGGCCGGACTGGCCGGCTTGGAGACCTTTACTGACGACCAGGTGAGGCTGCTGCAGGCTGCTACTGCTGTAGACCTCTTCTTGTTGAGGCTGGACAATTATGCCTGGGGGCCAGGAGATCCAGGGGATACAGCCTATCTGGCCGAGTCCGTGCGGATGGTGCAATATTGTCTCAGCCAGGTCCGCTTTGCAGAAGTGCGTAGCCAGTTGAGTCCCACCCTGGTCGATTTTGCCAACCCTCTGACCATCGATCATCTGATCAAGGCCACCAATAATCTGACTGAAACCTTGACCCTCTGGGCAAGAAATGGCGAAATCAGCGATCCTGTCGCCGAGATTGAAGCCCTTGTCGATAGCCTCGCTGAACTTGCACTGCATTATTACGTTCTAGAAAATCGCGGTGAGGCAGCCATCGAAGAAGCCATTGGCTACGACATCCTGCCCAATATCGCGGATAACCAATATCCGCAGATTGATCTTGCTGGATGGGTTACGGTCTATAACGAGGATGGCACCAAAGCGAGTTCCGATAGCGGTACATCGACCGATGTCGAGCCGACCACTTATCCGGCAGCTACTCTGCAAACTGTGGAAGTCGACGGCAGCAATTTCGTCCTGAACTGGACCCTGCCTGGCGGCACTTCTAGCGTGCCTTCCGGAGGTTACGACATCATTATCGATGGTGCGGACACCGACAGTCAGTGGCGTACCGAGCAGACGAGCGTCGTTATCAGCGGCTTGGAAGAGGGTGTGGAACATACATTTCAGATCCAGACCCGCTGGCTGCAGGCGGAGCCGGATCAGGTACTCCTGTCCAACGAACTGTCCGCAATCAGCATGCCGACCGTTGTCGAGCCTGCGCCTGTGCCGACCCCTTATCCGGCAGCTACTCTGGAAACTGTGCAAGTTGACGGCAGCGACTTCATCCTGAACTGGTCCCTGCCTGCTGACGCCTCCGGTTTTCCTTCCGGAGGTTACGACATCATCGTCGACGGTACGGACACCGGCAGCCAGTGGCGTACCGAGCAGACCAGCATCGTTATCAGTGGGCTGGAAGCCGATGTGGAACATACATTTCAGATCCAGACTCGCTGGCTGCAGGCGGACCCGGATCTGGTTCCCCTCTCCAATGTGCTGACCGCGATAAACACGACGGTTGTTACTAGTCCGGTACCCGATCCCGAGCCGATCACTTATCCGGCCGCTATTCTGGAAACCGTGGAATTTGACGGCAGCGACTTTGTCCTGAACTGGGCCCTGCCTGACGATATCTCCGAGATTCCTTCCGGAGGTTACGACATCATCATCGACGGTACGGATACCGGTATTCAGTGGCGTGCCGAGCAGACCAGCGTGGTTATCAGCGGTCTGGAAGCCGATGTCGAGCATTCTTTCCAGATCCAGGCTCGCTGGCTGCAGGCGGATCCGGATCAGTCCCCCGTCTCTAATGTGCTGTCCGCGATAAGCACACCGATCGATGTGGAGCCGATCAGTTATCCGGCCGCTGTTCTGCAAATCGTGGAAGTCGACGGCAGCAATTTCGTCCTGAACTGGTCCCTGCCTGGCGGCACCTCCGAGGTTCCTTCCGGTGGTTACGATAT
>LGVF01446423.1_pt4 | contig 17355 bp, 13 predicted proteins | sample 469901 | NCBI WGS metagenome assembly LGVF01 (sample SAMN03893561, study PRJNA290197) | marine sediment metagenome | material: sediment; isolation source: combined push core samples #3730, #5133, and #5579 collected at Hydrate Ridge | place: Pacific Ocean: Hydrate Ridge
TCTAGACTCATCAAGTAAGTTAAGGATTTTTTCAGATACTCAGTGTAACTCTCCAAAATAAAACTTTCTTTGAACTTAATCTTCTTTAGATATTCTAACTCATGTTCCCAATCAATCGTTCCCATACCCTTTTGTCCAATTGGCCAATGAATATCTGCGACTTGATCATTATCGTGTACATGCAAACTTCCCAATCTATAAGAATATTCCCTTAAGATATTGATTCCGTTTTCATCCAAGTTTCCATGTCCATAGTCATAACAAAGTTTAAATAAAGGATTTGATATTTCATCAAAGAAATACTTGAAATCACTCAGTCGATCTCCAAGCTTGGTAAAATCGCTGCCTCTCGATTCAGGATATGTATTTTCCATATGTATTTCAGAAGAAAAAGCACTTGAAGTTGTTAATAGTTCCTCAACTGCTGATACCACTAGTTCTCTATATCCATCATGTTTTTTTCTAGATGTTGCATCAACTCCATAACCAGCATGAAAATTAACAAATCTTACATTACATTCATTTGCTAGTAGAATCATTTTTTTTGCAAGAGTTAGCCATACATCTCGAACTTCTGTTACTGCCTCTGTAAAATTATATGGATAGGCATGAAAACTTAACTCCATGGTAGGAAAAGAAGAACGAATTCTATTGATATCATCAATTAAGTCGTCTCTGATTTCATCTATGTCAGCTGGTAAACCGTTTATTTGAAGATGCTTGATATCTATTTTTGATTCTTCTATAATCGATAATACATCTTCAATTTTCTTATAATTAACACTCAAACCTATCTTCAAATTATCTCTCCAATCTCTAATGTTTAAATCATTTATTAATCGAAAGTTATAATAACAGAATGTAATGTGTAGGTTAGGTTGTTATTTCAGCTCGATTTCTTCCAGTTTCTTTAATATAGTAAAGATTCTTATCAGCAATTTCTATACTTTGTTTGATTGTATAACTTTTATTATTAACAACACCACCTAAACTAATGGTTATCATTTCAGAATCTGGATTTTGATCATAGGGTATACGTAACATTCTTATGATTTCACAAATATTATCAGCGATCTTTTTTCCTTCTTCAAGAGACCCAACTTTTGCATAACACAAGAATTCCTCGCCACCATATCGACCAACGAAGTAATCACTATATTTTAATTCTTTTAAATGTCTAGCTATCTCATATAAACATTCATCGCCTTTAACATGTCCCCAATTGTCGTTATAACGTTTAAAGAAATCAATATCTAAAATCATAATCAAATTATATGAATTCTCATTTTCACCATATTTTTCTTTTAATAATTTAGTAATTCCTCTACGATTATAAATTTGTGTCAACTCATCAACAACACTGACCTCTAAAAGTTTAGCATTTTCAGCTTTGGTTCTTTCTAGTTCTTTCTTGGCTTCATATGCTTCTCTTTCAAACTTGTTACTGGTTATCAAGATTTTTTCAGCATCAGAATGGACTTTAGAATACTTCAATTCCAAGGATAATACTTCTAATTTTTTCGATAGATTATTAAGACCCACTTCTTTTTCTTTTAAGTGATATGATTTCCAATAAGTTAAAGCGGTTTCAAACTCTCCTATTCGCTCATAATAAGCAGACAAATGGCTATATATTATACTAGTCTTAGAATCTGAACCAATTTCAATAGCATGATTTAGAGCTTCTGTTAAGTGAATAATAGGACTTTCATCCATCAACTCATCTAATTTAGAAAAGTTAATTAATAAATCAATTGTATAAAATCTATTATTTACTTTGCTTAATCGGCTTAAACCGCTGATATATAGTTCTTTAGCTTCTTGATATTTTGAGTCAGTGACTTTTAATCGACCTAGCTGCGACTCCGCTTCAGCTAAAGATAAAGCATCCTGATGCTCAAGAGAAATATCATATGAACTTTTAGTGGCTTCATAAGCTTTTTCATAATTACCTTTTGTATAAAATATCTCAGACATATTTATATACATAACGGAAGCATTTAATGCTAAATCAGCTTTTAAACTTACTTTCAACGCTTTGTCATAATATTCTAAAGCAAGGTCATACTGCTTAGCTTCCCTGTAAATCTCTCCAATATTATTTAATACACTGGATTTCATATTAGGATTGTTCATTGGTTCAAGCAATTCAAATGCACTTGAATAACTTTCTAAAGCACTGGTGTAATCTCCATAATAAAAATAAATGATACCAATCATATTTTTAACTTTTATTTTACCTAAACTATTTTCCTCATCATCATATATTTCCAATGATTTTAATGCATAACTTAATCCATTAACATAATCAGACATCACCCTACAAGCATATGACAAATGATAATATGCGTTTGCAATTTCTAAAGTATAATTATGTGTTTTAGCAATTCCTAAAGCTTCTTCTGCTAACTCATATGATTTAAAAGGATTCAATTTAGCTAAACTTTTGGCTTCTTTTAACAATTGATCAATCTTTTCTCTCATGCGATACCCCCAGTACATAAAGTTATTTATAAACTCTTTCTGTACTTTATCATTAATATTTATCCAAACGGATCAATACATCCGTGTCACTTGCTTCCTTTATCTGAATATACAAGGCTATTTTCTGTCAAATATTAGCCTATTCATATTTATCAGTATAACATATATATAAGTTCACCTTTTCATCATTCAATGCTAAAAATTAAAATCAATAATAACTAGCAATTTCTTGATAAGCTAAACGATCCATTGGTTCCACTAGTGTAATAAGACCAAAGTAACAGGTCTGTTCCCAAATAAGTTCTTAGTCGTATATGTTTATGTAACCAAAAAAAGATACCAATTTGGATATTAGTCAAAATTGATATCTTTCATTTAATGTTATAACGTATATCTTATTTATTTAATAAATCAGCCAAATTAATATCAGTAGGCATTTCTATCGGTTGAGAATATAGATAAGCGCCTTCTGGATAAACATTTTGATTTCTTAGTTTGATTAATGCTATCTTACGGTATTTTTCTCACTACCCTTTGCTTCATTAAACGCAATACCAGCTTCATAAATAAATGATTCTATAAGTTTTCATTATTTGGTTTAATGAATTTTGCACCAACACTAACAGATTAATATATTAGTGTAGATTCATTATGAGGGACCTTTTCACTGAATAGTTCTATTATTATTTGCTTGCTCAATGATTTTTTATTCTCTTTATCTGCTCCATAACTCATAATGATGAATTCCTCTCCACCATATCTAGCAAAGACATCTTTTTCATCTACTGTGAAGTAAAAATAGTAGTCGCCATCATACTACACATGAGTCTGTATAACAATTAAATATAAATATATTTAATCGCAAAAAGGAATTATCCCTCTTACTGTCAAATTATATAGTAAGGGGGATTTTTATGTCATATTTAGTAGGAGAAGATCGTAATCAAAGATCATTTATACAAAGAGTTAATATGTAAATCTTCAACTGATGAGTTAACACAAATTTAAAATCGTAGGACATTTGAAGAAGCAGCAGGTGTTCAATGGCAGAAGGTACAAGAAAATATGTAGAATAGTACTTTAAACTTGTAAGTAATTTCACCAAAATTTGCATAAGTTGAAAGTGGTGACCTCAGATGTATCTATATTTATTCATTAGAACTTCATTTCATGTATCAACATTACTAGAATTTGTTTATACTAATCACCTACAGGATACCCCAGTGCAATAGCACAACCATTGACATTGGTTCTTTCTAAGGGCCATTCTTTTGTCATGGTATGCTCTTCATAATGTTCAGTCATAACTCATAGTGACTAGGCAGGAAAAGCCTCAGTTTATATGAATAATTCAATGCTTTCGTATCGTCAATACACTATTGTATCATTACTTTTCTGTGATTTTTTTGTTGATATACCTAAAGCTTGTGCCTTTCTTATTACTGTAGGTTGTGTTGTTTTTAAAATTGCTGCTGCTGCATAAGAACTACCACCTTCTTTTAGTGCTTTTTTAACAAGTTGTCTTTCAAAGTTTCTAACAATTTCTTTTAGACTTAAACTGCCCAAACTTTCACTTGATAAGTCCCTTTCTGTTGCACCACCAATATTAAGAATAGTTCTTACATCATCACACATCAATAAGTTATTTTGCGATATGATGACCATTCTTTCAACAACATTCTCTAATTCTCTAACATTTCCAGGCCAAGTATACTTCATTAGTTCGACTATAGCTGTACTATCCAAAACTTTATTTTTCTCATACTTCTTATTAAAACGATTTATGAAAAACACTGCAATATCTGGAATATCTTCTTTACGTTTAAACAAGGATGGAATTTTTATAGGAAATACGTTTAATCTATAATACAAATCAGCTCGAAAAAGATTCTGATCAACCAAACCTATTAAATTTTTATTACTTGCAGCGATAACCCGCGTATCAATTTTAATACTTGTCACACCACCAACAGGCGTAAACTCCCTTTCTTGTAAAACTCTTAATAATTTTGGCTGAAGTTTTAATGACATTTCACTAATCTCATCTAATAAAATAGTCCCATTATTAGCCGTCTCAAAGAGTCCTTTTTTATTTTTTTGATCAGCGCCAGTAAATGCACCTTTTACATATCCAAATAATTCAGTTTCCAATAAATGTTCTGGTATGGCAGCGCAATTTATTTTTATATATGGTTTTCCACTTCTTTTACTTTTCTTAAATATTTCTCTAGCAATTACTTCCTTACCAGATCCTGTTGGTCCAGTGAGCAATACATTGGCATCAGTAGGTGCTACGTATTCTATGAGTTCTTTTACTTTCATTATTTCAGGTGATGTACCAAGAAAGCTCTTTTCAACAGTTCGGATTTTCAAAAGGTTGAGTTTGCTTTGTATAATATCCTTTTTTTGTTCTACTTTCTCAAGTTTTTCTTTAAGGTTAATCAAATCCGTAAGATTCCGCATAACAGTAATAACCTTTACAACCTTATGATCATCATCAAAAATTGGAGTTCCGACTAACAGAACTCTTTTATTGGTTTTGACAATCGTGCACATGGCAGATTTTTTCTGGCCTGTGCGTATGACTTCTAGAGATACTGATCCAATGAATAGTTTTTCTTCTAACAACTCATTAATATGTTTCCCAATAATTTCTTCACGAGTAATGTCAGTAATCACTGTATATCCTTTATTGACATCAATGATAAAACCATTTGCATCAACAGAGATTATACCATCCATAATCGCATCACCAATGACAAATGCCGTTATTCGTTCTAGTTCCAACGCCTCTAAACTAGCAGAAGCTTTAGCCACCATTGCTTTCAACTCTTGATTCTCTTTTAGTATATTTTCTAAATTATTAGTGTTCATATATTCTACCCCAAATATTATGTTTTTAAGTCACTACTTTTTCTGAATTTAATTTATCTCATTATTGAATTAGTAAAAGAAATATTAACTGTTAGTAATTACACCCAATTTCTAAATAAACTACATTTCCTTACTCGTTCAATTAATTAAAACAGTTCTTTCAAAAACTTCTTAACACTCCTATATGATGACAATAAATATCAGATATCAATTGCACTGATGACCTTTACATAAGTTCGTCATCAAAGAAAAGTACGTTATTTCATAAATAATCTTGCACACTTAAAATTACCCACCTTTACCCCTTATCACAAACCTAAAATACAATTTATGATTATACAACTACTTTTGTAGATTAGCACTCTATAATTTAATAAATCTCTATTCTAGAGAGTTTTCCGCGCTTGGGTGTTGTGTTAATGATGCTTCAAATGGGTATTTTTGAAGGAGTATCATCACACTTGTTTAGCATCTCTATCTACAAAAGTAGCCCTTTGTTAATGTTGTTAATTAGATATATTTATTAACTATTGATCTTTATGATAAAACTTTAATGCTCATTATTGATAACTGCAAAAGTACTTTTATCATTTACTATGACTTCAAAATGCTGATCAAATACCAACTTTGATTTGTTAACACATACGCCAATAGCTAAAGCTGTACATATGGTCCCCACACCAATGCCAATTATTTCACCAAAAAACATAAAACTCAAAATGATAGATAAGACAATAAGTGTTATATCAGTAACAGTCTTAAACAGACCAAAATTGATTCCATATTTATGAGCTACTTGCTGAGTGAACAAATCATAAGGAAGCATTGGTAACCTACTATTGATAAAACACATAAGTGCTATTGAACTAATAATAACTGAAAACACCATCAATGGTACTCTTAAGTAGAACTCAGTTACACTTATATCTCTTAACAAGTAACTCCNNAAGAATATACTGAGTCGATATCTTTCTCATAATAAGTATTAACAGAATAAATATACACCCTTGATATATGTAATTAAATGTTCCTAATGATACAATTGAAAACTTGCTACTCACAACAAATGGAAGCGCAACTGCTGAAGCAATACCATAACTTGACTTAATTGCTAGAACCACACCAAAAGATAAGGCAATAAGACCTATAAAGTATAAGTAAATATTGCTTATTGGCTTCTTTTTCATGACTTTATCCATATTAAAACTCCTTATATACTATCACTCATTACTGAATAGATTTGTTATTTCCAACTAACTGCAAGATCATCATAACGATCATTTGTTAAAGTAATAGCATTGACAGGACAATATATGACGCATAAATTACATACCTGACAATCTTTTTTATATTTTATCACTGCTTCTTGCTTTACCTTATCAAATCTTATAACATCTGTAGGGCAAGCTAACACACATTCTTGACACCCAATACAACCTTCAATTTTTTCTATCGCCATATATCTACACCTCGCTAATTTAATTTTAAAAGACGGGAATAATACATTTTTCCCGTCTTATTAATCTATTAATACCATTTACTCTTTTATGATACTGACTTATATTCATTATCAGACATTGGTATCGGTTCCGCCCCTTCTCTTTCTGGGTCATATGATTTTCTTATGAAAAGAAATAAAACTAATGATGCAATTGATAATCCAATAAATATTTTATACATTACATCATAACTACCAAAAGTTGTTACAATATAACCTGAGACAGCAAAAGCCATAGCTCTGAACAGATTATGAATTGTTCCAGTGTATCTCAACGTTGGTACAAATTCTTCTCTACCGTAAACCCATGCTTGAAGTGATGGTTGAAGATTTGGCATACCACCAGTAGTTAATGCAATAACTAGAACCCCACCAAATGCTAGTGCCATATTTTCACTTGAACCATAAAGGAAACATATTGAACCAACAATATAATTTAATGAGAATATTGCACACGTTACTGGAGTTGATATTTTATCATCTAACCAGCCCCAGAAGTAACTTGCTCCCATGCCCAATACCGCTGCAATACTGAAGAAACTTATTGCTTGTTCTATTGGAATTCCAACTTCTAAGAATCTTGGAATAGCATTAGCCATAATTCCAGTCATCATTAAGAAAATAAATCCCCAACTAAAAGATATAAGCCACATTTCTTTGTTTCTAAACATTTTTATCATTGTCCAAGCAGACGTTTTCTTAGGTGGCTCAATGACGTAATCAGCTTTTTCAGCTCCATCTGGGAACAGACCTAAATCTTCTGGTCGATCATGAAGTAAAACAGCACCTATGATAGCGATAACAATAATGATTCCGCCATATACTGAATAGAAATACTCATAACCACTAGACAGAACAACCGACGTACCAATTGCAACAAATGTAGCAGATGCTGCTGGAGCCCCAATAGTTACAATACCTAATATTTTTCCTCGACCCTTTTTAAACCAGTTGGCACAGATTGCAATAGAACCTACCATAGCAGGTACAGTTAACACTTGTAATAAGGTCATCGTAATTGCAAAAGTTGTGAAATCACTTGTATTTCCCATAACAATAACATCGATACCTAGAAGCAGAACTGATGGTATCATTATCTTCTTAACACCGAATTTCATGAATAATGTACCAAAGACAATTGCCATAATTAAGGCAATAAAAACCGCTGCTGATGTGGCAGTTCCAATTTTCATAGGTGTCCATCCATGTGCTTTTTCTAACGCAGGGTATAAGACATTCATACCATCAACGACCAAACTAATATTCATGTACTGTAAAACAAAAGCATAAATAATAACAATTAATGAGTGCTTCTTAAAACTTGATAATTTCATTCTTTCCTCCCGAAATATTAATTTTGATTAATCATTGATTAGATACAAATCAATTGAATAACCCACAACTAAACTTCACACCCAGAAGTTTTCCCTTTTTATCTATTAAAAGCCATATAGAAAAGTGATCTACGGATTACTTTGATACCACTTTTCTAATCCCCATGCCCCCATGAGAATCTCTTTTAATTACAGTCCATGCTTGCCAGTTTTTATCATCTGTTTCTGGATAATCTTCTCTGAAATGTGAACCTCGCGTTTCCGTTCTAAACAGACTAGATCGAAGTTTCATTTCTGCATTTAACACCATGTTAGATGCTTCATGAGCTAATTTAAGTTCATGTGTATCATTAGCTAGAATTTTTGGTACTAATTGATCTCTAATATAACCAAGCGTTTCTATGGTATTAACCAAACGTTTTTCTTCTTTCACATAAATAACATAAAATGGCATCATTAAGTTTTGGAATTGTTTGATTACCCAACCTGGATCGTAACCTTGATCTCTGAGTAAAGGACAAAATGCATAATTAGTCAGTTGCTTCTTCTTTTCTTCTGTGATCTCAATTCGTTCAATAGTTTCACAATAGTCTCCAGCCTCTATACCCGCTCTTGAACCTTGAACACAAGAACCAGCAGATGAAATCCCTAGAGCTGAATATGTACACCCTACCAACATCGAGCCTAAAGCATCACCAGCTGCATACAAACCTTCAACACAACTACTAAATGTCACTTCACCATTCTTAGGGAAGACACCTTCCGCTTTATGAATAGACATCCCCGCGGTTGCACCCCCGAGTGCTACAGGCTGTTTATAAGTGATATCATTTTTCATAACCTCTGGTGAGTTTTGAGGTATGATACCTTCTGGGACTTCTGGTAATTCACCAAACTTAACACCCTCTTCACCAACAAGTGCGTTAGGTGGTTTGAAGAAAATTGGAAGTTTCCCTTCTTTTACATCCTTATACAAATCAATGCCATCTTTTGGTTCGAAGTGTTCCATTAATGTCGATTCTTCATAAAGCCCAATACCCCATTTTGAACCCCATTGATACCAAGCTGATCCTGTATTTTTAGTAAATGTACAATGGAAATCGTTATATTCTTTACCAGTGATTTCAGCACCAATTTTATAGCTAATTGCATCACCATCAAACGTTAAGCCTTGTACGGGAAAACCATGTGCTTTATATGAACCCGCACCGGCACAATTTATGACACATTTAGCTTCAATGATGACCATTGTTGATTCTTCATCCAACATGAAGCCTGCAGCACCAATAACTCTACCACTTGCGTCGTCTTTTACAAGTTCAGTAATCATCGTTCTTGTAATAGTTTCAACACCAGCTTCTATTACTTTGTTTTTTAGTATTTTGCCAAATCGTGGGTTACCGGTAGCACCCCACGCCTTTAATTCCTCATAAATACCTTTTGAATCTTCAAGAACCATATCTAAGAAACCAGTGTTGCTGACACCTAGTCCTTTATATTTAACTATTTCTTTGTAATGTTCTTTAGAGTGCCCTTTCTCCTCATCGAAAACATGAAAAGAATCAACCCAAGGTGTTTGGCCAGAACGACCAATATCACCTTTATCAACTTGAATAACTTTCAAGCCTTTGCTCCTAGCTCTTAAAGCTGCGAAAACCCCTGCAAATCCACCACCAATGACCAATACATCAGTCTGCTTCTCAATTTTTTTTAGTAAATTCATTTCTACACCTTCAATCTATAGGAAACTTTCATATTTAATATTCTTCCAGAACATATTTTTTCTGAATAAGTATTTTTCAACATTCTTAACTAGCAATTTTGACCCACAGATATATGCATCAATGTCTGAGGCGATGAAATCATTTTGTTTAATGTAATTTTCTAAATTTTCAGTTACAATTTTTCCTTCTTTGATAGTTTTAGTTTTTTGATTAGATAGCATAATATCATAACTAAAATTAACAAACTTATCTTCTAAATCATCGAAATACTCTTTAAGCAAAACATCCTCTTCATCCCATGTTATAAGAAGCAGTTTTATTTGTCTACCTGACTTGATTTGATAAAGCTCATGCTCAATCATTGCCTTGATCGACGAAATACCAGTACCACTGCCTACAAAGAATACAGGAGTTGCTTTAGGTATGTAGAGAAAACGGCCTAAAGGCATTGTAAATTCAACTTTTTTCCCTACTTTAAGGGCTTTAAAGAAATTACCACCTTTTCCATTAGGGAATAAATCAATATATAATTCAATGAAGTCATCTCCAGGCATATTTCCAATTGAGTAACCTCTATATGATTCTTGATCAATCTTAAGATTTACAAAGTGTCCTGGTAAATAATCAGGCATATGGTCAATTTTACTAAACTTAGCTTTAATGAAATATCTTGTAAGTTGTTCAACTTCTGTTGCTTCCAAAGTTACAACTTCATGACCAGCAAGCATAATTCTCTCATCACCGTAAGCTCTCTTTGTATGTGCTGGTGGTGGGTTTTTCATACCAACTCTGTAAAGCTCACCACTGTCTTTATCTTTGAAAACGATTTTCTGATTAATAGGATGCTCAAATGTGATTGCGCCAGTTGGGCAATGTTCTGTACATACTGCACAATGCCAACACTCATCTGGATAAACCAATATAGGTGGTTCATCTTTATTAGGATTATGCATAATAACACTACAACGACATATGTCTGCACATTGATTGCATGCCACACACAATTCAGGATTTATTGCAACAACATGATTAGGTAACATGGGGTTTGGTGTTAATAAAGCTCTTCNNTTACTTCTCTCCTTAGCAGCGTACTTTTTATCATAATCCGGATTGAATTTGTAAAAATTCTTTCTATAATTATCAGTATATTCGCCTTCCAACTCATAATTTGCTGGCCAGTATTCTGCTCTTGTCTTATTTCCTTCTTTAAAGATTACTTGAAGATCTCCCCATTGAGCTGGTACCCATGGACTTCTCATTTTATCGAAGTAACCAGCACCATGATGTTCCAGTCGTTTCTTACAAGATTCCAAATACATCTTTGCTACAGTTATTCTAGATTCTACTTCAAGGTATCTTGCAAGCTCATGTGGGTTTCTCACATATACATTTTTAGCCTCTTGCTCTTTTAGAGACTCTAACCAAAACATACCAACATCAATTGTTGAAACTTCTTTGTAATCACCTAAATAATCTTTCATAATTCTAGTTAAACCCGCTTGAAGTTCACGCCAACCAATATTAGCTTTTTCATTGGATAGTGGTTTATATATACGTTCTCTTTCTCTTTTTAATTGGTCTTCATTTATATCAATATGACCATCACGTGATAAAGCAGCAATTGCAGCTTTTCTACCAGAGTATCTTCCTGAAGTCGCTGCCTCTGAACACCCATGTGCCATAATTGGATAGCCGGCACCATAAAGGCCATCCACATTTGTTGATTCAAGATTCCAATTCACAACAAAACCACCAGCACCACCAAACATACCTGAATCTCTATCAGAATTAGATCCTTCACCAGTCCACCATGGCTCATTGCCTGGTCCACCATATCTCTCAGGTGACATAATAGATGCTTGCATTAAATGTTTATTAGGATTAAACCCAGCTTCATTATATTTATCGTATACTGGCATTAATGATTTACCTTCATTACCAATCATTAGCCCCCAAATCGCTTTTCTCTCATACTCAGGCATACTTGGTAAATCCATATACAGTGGTAATTTGTACTCACCATTGCGTATTTTTTCTCCTAGATCTTTAATCAATGTATATTGTTCAGTTAAAGGATTATCTCCAAAATCAGTTATAAATGGTAATCCTTCTGCAGGTCTCGTTCGATCTTCGACAGCATCAAGAATATTGCCATTGTGATCTTGCCATGGAATTTGTTTACCATCTGAATCTACAATATTACATGGGTAATGTGTGTTATAACAACTTGCACCACCATACGAAGGTTGCCCATGTACATGCCCTGATGAACCTTTGCTACCAGCTCGTTCCATCATAATAATACCTGCACCTGCATTATATGCCATTGCATGACCATCTCCTGCACCATTAGGGCATGGGAACTCTGAGTTAGCGCCTAGAATATCGTTTCTGTAGTTCCACATTCCATAGACGCCACCAGTAGCAACAATAACTGTTTTCCCCTTAAATACATACATTTCACCTGTTAACATATGAACACCAGTTGCACCAATAACACGACTGCCAACTTTACCATCTTCAGTTAAAAGTGATGTTGACATCACGCGTTCAACACGTTCAATTTCAAGTCTATCTATTTCTTTAGCTAAAGTTGGTTTTAGGTTGTTTCCACCAAAAACTCGTACACTTGTCTTATTCTCATAATCGTATGCGAATAGAAGTTTAGATGTTTCATCTCTAAATGGTGCATCCTTAAAATCATCTTCTAAATCTCTAATGACAACACCCATATCTTCAGTTTCTTTAAGAGTGTCCCAACTTGTCTTACAACAGATATACCTCATTGGTCCAGACAATACGGTTCCACCAACATCAACCCATTCTTCAGGTGTTACTTTAGAAGCTGGATTCGTAGTAGCTTCCAGCCAATGGTCATGACCTACACCACCTGAGCCAGATCTTTGTATCGGTGCTTTATCAACAACAATAACTTTAGCGCCTTCTTTAGCAGCTGCTATTGCTGCATACACACCACCAATGCCACCTCCCAGTACGATAACATCAGCTTCAAAATGCTTGACGTTATCGTAATTCACTGGATGCGGCCAAGTGATTCCTTGTTTCTCAAACACATCACGGTACTTAACCATTCAAAATTCCTCCCTAATTTACTATTAACTCTTGATGAACTAATATTTTAGTTCTAAATCTAGTTATATATTGAACTATATTGTCTTAAAATAGCTGCAGAAGCAGCTACAAAACTTATATTTAAATACATTTGCTCAATAATTCTATTAATTTTCTACGTTCTGACACTTCAATATCTTTTAACATATTGTCTAGGAAACTTTCAACTTCCTCAGACATAAACTCGTTCAATTCTATTCCTATCTTTGTCAGATGAATGTAAACAACTCTTTTATCTTCATTCTCTTTTATTCTAGCAACATACCCCAATTTTTCCAACTTGTTTAGAGTCTCTGTAATTGTAGGTTTAGGTCGAACAAGACTTTCAGCTAGTTCAGTAACAGTCACTCTTTTATCGTTATCAGAAATCACCTTCAAAATTGGTCCATGGTTTGGTACAATTCCAGTATAACCTCTATGTTTTAATTTTACTCTAATATTTTCATCCCATCGATTATTAATAACCGATGTTAAGAATAATAGTCTATTTAAGTCTCTCACTGTTACAAAACCTCACTTTGATAATATAATAACAAATATTTTTTTTGCTGTCAACAAACTTTTTTTGAAAAAAACAACAGATTCCTCTTTAAGTCACTCTTAATTTCAACAGCCTATTCTATATAGATTCCCAATTCATTTACTTGTTTCAGCAATTGTTTTTGAGTGATCCTTATGACTATAATACACTAAAACCTATATATGTCACAATCATAGTATGCCTTACATTATTTGATATTAACAATGCATAACTTTCACTATAATTATTTATTCCTCTGAAGTATTATTTATACTTGCCTTAAATATACAAATTGATTTCTTAGTTTACTTCTTAATAAACATAATGCCACCCACTAGCATATATAAAGACAGCACTAAGATAGAAACCATTATTTAGTAATATATTTCCCTTACATTCTGTACTGTACCTAAAGTTGTAACCCTTCTCAATATAATTCAACTATTGGAAATATGTTATCAACTTTTATGGATTCAACTTAAATTACCACAGTACTCTCCTAATACAAATAATCTTATGTTTAACAGAATTCTATCATTTTTCACACGAAGTAGATTCATATGAAGTCCACATTAGAATCCATTTTTTCGAACTCATCCCCAAAATAGTTTCAACAATATATCACGGAAAAGCACCCGTTTTTCGTCATCAATCATTTCAATAGCAATTTGTACTCCGTATGGCTCAAGTCTAACGTTTTGTTGTGGCTTTTTATACATGAGGCTCCAAATTATTTATTCAAATCAATTTTTCATTTCAACATCAAATACTCTAATTAACCAAAATTACATCTAAATTCTCTTCTCTATTCAATCATTTAGCATCAATGTCACAACTTTGTATTTTATCAAATATTATTGTTACTTAAATTGTTCCCGGTAATCTCTATCTTATAAAATCTTATAAATTCTTATAATCCTGTGATATTGCTGTGACATTCCTACTGTATATTGACTTTATAACAAGCCAACATTTATACAATAGGAGGATAATATGTTGAAAAAAATACTTGTAGGATTATTATGTACCACCTTATTAATGGGATACACCCCATCATCTGCATTAACGATTGACGTTCTAGATGAGACGTCACCGACAAATATCATCTATGTAAACACCGATAGTAATACATCTGGTGATGGGGAGAATTGGAATAGTGCATATTAAAATCTTCAAGACGCACTTGAAATGGCTCAAGCTGACGATGAAATTTGGGTTGCGGAAGGTACTTATTATGCATCTGATACCGATTCATCTGTAAGCTTTGTCATGATTGATGATGTTGATGTCTACGGTGGATTTAATGGGAACGAATCATCTAGAGATGAACGAGATTTCGAAAATAATGTGACCACTCTTTCAGGTGAAATTGGTGATGTGAACACATCATTAGATAACACAAATAATATTGTTCTAGCAGCTAATGCCATCCTTGACGGATTTACAATTCAAGATGGTTATAGTATGCCGATACCTCCGTCAGATATTCCGACTGATATTCCGACTGATATTCCAACTGGTGTTCCGATTGATGTTACGACTGATGTTACGATTGCTGCTCCTACAGACGCCCCAACAGATACTTCATCTAGCGAAGGTGGTACTGCAGTACAATCGGTTGGCCATATGTCACCCGATTCAATTATGAGTGGTGATGCATCCACAACAACCAATGGTTCAGCAATAGTAATCTGGGAGGTTGCTCCACAGATTCAAAACTGTACGATCATTGACAATTCAGCAGCCAAAGGTGGTGCAATATATATTGTCAACACAGGTGATCTTGAGGATAAACCACTTTTCACAAACACTTATTTTGGAAATAACTATGCATTAGGAAGAGGCGGAGCCATTTCTATCGACATGCATGCTGAAGCAGTCTTTATTGACTGTGTATTTGAAAATAATGTATGTGATGGCAAAGGTGGCGCAATCTACAATGATTTCGGTGGGAGTCCACTATTTGAAAACTGTTTGTTTATTGATAACACTGCTCCATCAGGTGCAGCACTTGGAAACGATGGCCAATCGAATCCTGTCATTTCAAACTCAACTTTCTACGGTAATACTGCTCTCGAAGTAGGCGCAGCACTCTATCAAGGTTCTGGACCATACAACGACCCTACTATGATTAATTCAATTATTTGGAGCAATTACTGTGAGGAAGATGTGGCCAGTGTATATAACTGGAATGAATGTAATACCAGAATCGACTATTCTATCGTAGAAGGCGGTTATGTTGGTGAAGGCATTCTGGATGCTGACCCATTGTTTGTTGATCCTGAAAATAATAATTTCAATCTACAGGAAGGTTCAATTGCACTTACGGCAAGTAACAATGGTAGTAAAATCGGTTATGATGCTTCAGTAAAAGAAAACAGATCTGTAAGTGATTATGATAGCATTATTGACTCTCTTTATACAATTGAAGGCAATGAGGAACCTACTGTAATCGACTTAAGCAATGCAAAACTGAATGAAGATGTATCATTTGTTGGTGACACTATTTATGTAACAACTAATGGCAACGGAAACGGAGAAAACTGGGCCAATTCAATGGCTTCTCTTCAAGATGCAATTGATTATGCTAATGCAAAGTACGTTTCAACAGGCCTAAGTGTGAATATTTTTATTGCAGAAGGCACATACTATACTGGTGAAGAGAGAAGCAACTCTTTCATTTTAAGAGAAGGCGTTTACCTTTATGGTGGTTTTGACGCTACAGAAACTTCTTTAGACGACAGAAATTATAAGAAAAACAAAACCATCCTAAGTGGAGACATCGGTGTACGAGATGAAGCAACCGACAACAGCTATCATGTTGTAATTGGATCGAATAACGCTATCCTTGATGGTTTAATCATCACAGGTGGTTACGCTGATAAGAAAGACGACGGCGAAGTATATGATAATAAGGGCGGTGGTCTTCTAAATTATTACGCAGGAAACAGAGTTGTTCCACACTACACACCTGTTCTTGGATTTGATACCATTGTCAGAAACAGTGTATTCGAAGACAATTATGCAGAAGAAGGCGCAGCAAGTTATACATTCCATGGAGGAAATCCTGTATTTGAAAATTGTGCCTTTGAAAATAACGAAGCAATGTACGGAGGGGCCATTCTAGATAGAGCTGGCACAAACAGTACCTATGTTAACTCTAAATTTGAAAATAATGTGGCACAGTACAAAGGCGGTGCAGCATTCATCGATTATGGATCAATGGCCACATTCACAGATTGCGAATTTGATAAGAATACTTCAGGAACAGCTGGCGGTGCCATTTATGTTATTGATCGTGCATCACAAGCTATTACAAATGATACAGATTTTGATCTAATTGATCCAACCTGGTCTACACTGGATGATATTTTTTCTACTGTGCTGGTTGTGAATAGTGAATTTACAAATAACACAGCTGGATCAAATGGAGGATCATTATATGTATACGAAGGCAGTTTCGCTAAAGTGATTAACACCATTTTTAGTGGAAATGATGCCGCTAAAAATGGCGACGATATTGGTATATTCTATGAGAGTACTTTATATTTAGACGGCGACAGTGAATTTGATTCATTAACTTCAGATACCATTTATATTGAGGATGGATCAACATTGATTAATGAATAGTAAAAGAGATCCTTGTTTCCTACTTATAATAGACTTAAGCTAAATAACTCCAATTTTTAACATAAAAGAGCCAATAAGATTTAATTATCTTATTGGCTCTTTAAACTCTCTTCATCCATGGCTATAGAATAGTAATCATCTATTGGTTATAACGACAAA
>LGVF01291192.1_pt2 | contig 17353 bp, 16 predicted proteins | sample 469901 | NCBI WGS metagenome assembly LGVF01 (sample SAMN03893561, study PRJNA290197) | marine sediment metagenome | material: sediment; isolation source: combined push core samples #3730, #5133, and #5579 collected at Hydrate Ridge | place: Pacific Ocean: Hydrate Ridge
TAAGCTATTGATGAAGATATAGCCTTCTTTACCAAAGCGTATATTGCTGATTTCGGCTAACAGTTTCGCCTGAATCTGGCGTTCAATAACCGTTACACACAGGCTGGTACCGATAAGCCAGTTATACGGCTCAAACCGTTTGACGAAGGATATTCTCTTATGATCTCTTTTCTCGCCGTCCGGCGTCGTCCAGAGGTAGTCATAACGCCCTTCACCGGCTTGTTCAGTAATGGCGATCATCTCTTTGAATATATATTTACCGTGGTTTTCCTGCACCTTCAGCAGGTTCGACCCTTCTAACTCCGGCTGTTCAGTAAACAATATCGCTGTGCCATCCAGCCTAGTGACAAAATGGCCGCCATGCTGTTGTTTGACGTAGATCGGTCTCAAGGCGTCGATGATCAGTTGTTGGATCTCTAGCGCTGGCTTTGTCAGGTGATATTGTTGGTAGAGGTTTTGGGCGATGGCGTAGGCTTGGTAGGCCCGCTGTCGGGCAATCTCTTGGGTCTGTTTTTCAGTCTGTGCGCGTTGGTAATCTATCGCTGCGACAACCCGCTCCACTTCATGCTGAATCAGGGCTTTTTGTTCGGTGACATAATCGTTGCGCATGGTTGCGGCGCGTTGATTAAATTGATGGTGACTACGTGAAATTTGCAGGACGACAATGACCACGGTTAGCAGCATAAACGAGGTGATAAAGAGCACTTTAATGGTGTTTATCAATTTGATCCGTTTTTTCATTGCATCCCTCAGTTAGCCCTCAGCTGAGGCCGTGGCAACAGTAATACTGTATTTTATATCGCGCCATACTGTTTCGCGTCAACTATCTTGTCCGGTTTGACGACAATTAAAATGGCCGAAAAGGGTGAATTCAAGTTGGAAAAGCGAGGAAAAGCGTAAGTCATATGGAAGGGCTCCCGGGCAGGTCTATCGTGTGGCCGCGGTCTTATTTCTTCTAATTAGTCAACTTGATTGCAGTGCTAGCATTGTGTAGCGATTATTTTAATTTGCAAGAATTTTTAGATGAGTATTCTGGTCTAGGTGCTGTTCGTTTTGTTGAGCGATTACGCCAGAGCTATGTTGAGATGGTGGAGAATATAACGACTTTTAAAGATATCTCTCCTGCTCGCAGAAGGATGGTTCAGGGGAAGAGTCTTACTGTGCGAGAATATGTTCTGAACGCTGGCGCACGAGATTTTTTTAGTTCTGTACTGGGTTCCTGATGAGTCAACAGAGCCCGTTTTACTTTAATTGGTGGCCAAAATCGTTTCAAGTGGAAGGTATCAACGTAGGGTCTATCTCCTGTTGATTTGTTACATGTTCAAGTGTTTGTTGTTGGGTCTCGTCTCTAAAACCGGTGGATTTCGTTTTCTAGGGGTAAACGACGCTTGAAGCCTATAAGTGACAAATAAATTTTTTATTACCCACTACCCAATAAAAAAGCCCTCTACCCAATCGGCAGATCGATTTAAAATTACAGAAACAAGGTTTACTTACCCCATCTCTCCACAATCCGCGCAATTTCATTCTTCATTGCCTTTCAATGTATTCAGATGTATTCTTAGTGAATACATTGCTGTCAGGGGAGGGTTCAGATGAAAACAACTACAGTAAGAATGGATGATCAACTTGTTGACCGCGTTGATGGAATAGCGAAATCTCTAAGTCGTTCAAGGTCGTGGATTATTAAGCAAGCCCTTGAGCGTTACGTTGACTACGAAGAGTGGTATGTGAAAGAGGTTGAGAACGCTTTGCTGGAGGTTGAGCATGGCGAGGTTTCTAGTGATCAAGAGGTGGCAACGGTTTTTGATAAGTGGGGCGTAGATGCGCGTTAAGTGGACTAGAACGTCCCTAGCGAACCTAGATGCTGCGGTTAAGTATATTGCTCGGGATGATTCGCGGGCAGCGCAAAAAGTTGCACAGAAAATTTGGGATAGCTCGCAGATGCTGGCGTTGAGACCTGCACTTGGTCGGCTCGGCAGAGTGTCAGGAACGAGAGAGCTAATTGTTGATGGTTTGCCCTATGTTTTGCCTTATATCCAAAAAGATGATTCAATTTATATTCTGCGGGTGATTCATACCGCAATGAGGTGGCCTGATAGTTTTTGATGGGATGGCCATCGTAACCTCCAATTTTAATCTATTCAAATTCCCCTATCTCAATAAAAAAGCCCTCTACCAAATCGGCAGAGGGCTTTAAAATCACAGAAACAAATAGGGTTTACTTACCCCATTTCTCCACAATCCGCTTAACCGCTTCTTCAACATTTGCCCGCTCACCAAAGGCGCTGAGACGGAAGTAACCTTCACCACTTGGACCAAAACCACTACCCGGTGTACCAACAACAAAACACTCGTTAAGGAGTTTGTCGAAGAAATCCCAGCTGGTCATCCCTTCTGGAGTTTTTAACCAAATGTAGGGGGCATTTACGCCGCCGTAGCAGGTGATGCCAGCAGCTTCGAGGCCTTCACGGATGATTTTTGCGTTAGCCATGTAGAAATCGATGATCTCTTTGACTTGCGCCCAACCTTCGTCAGAATAAACGGCTTCGGCTGCTTTTTGTACCGGGTACGATACACCGTTAAACTTGGTGCATTGACGACGGTTCCACAGTTGGTTGAGGGAAACCTTTTCGCCGTTTTCGGTGGTGGCCATCAATGTTTCGGGAACCACGGTCAAACCGCAACGTACGCCAGTGAAGCCCGCTGTCTTTGAGAAGCTACGGAACTCGATAGCGCACTGTTTAGCGCCTTCGATCTCGTAGATTGAGTGAGGGATATGCGCTTCAGTAATGAACGCTTCGTATGCCGCATCAAATAGAATGACTGCATCGTTGGCAAGGGCGTAATCGACCCATACTTTGAGCTGCTCTTTGGTTGCTACGGTACCTGTAGGGTTGTTGGGGTAGCACAGATAGATGATGTCCACTTTTTCAGTGGGTAGAGCAGGGGAGAAGTTGTTCTCCTCGGTGCATGGCATGTAAACGAGGCCTTCGTAGTAGCCTTGCTCGTTGGCCTGACCTGTGCGACCAACCATAACGTTGGTGTCGTTGTAAACAGGGTAGACTGGGTCGCCGATAGCCACTTTGCAGCTCAAATCGAAGATGTCGAGAATGTTTGAGCTATCGCATTTTGAACCGTCAGAGATGAACACCTCAGAGGTTTTAAGCTCAACACCAAGTGGTGCATAGGATTTATCAATGATGGTTTGTGCTAACCATGAGTAGCCTTGCTCTGGGCCGTAACCGTGAAATGAGCTGCCTTTGGCCATGTCGTCAACGCCAGCGTGAAATGCTTTGAGTACCGCAGGAACGAGGGGCTTGGTGACATCGCCAATACCGAGACGGATCACTTGATCGTTCGGGTGGGCGGCAACAAATTCGTTGACGCGGCGGCTAATTTCAGGGAAAAGGTAGCCAGCTTGAAGCTTAAGATAGTTATCGTTTAAACGAGCCATGGTGCGAAAACCTCCAATAAAAGTAAGTGACAATCGAAATTTATATGATTTTATTTTGTGTGTTGTTCAGGTTGTGCGGGCGCGTCGCTCACTTGTTCGGCGTTTTGCTGTGTTGCGCAATCGCCGCAGCCCCAGCGGGTCAGTCCTCTAACATCGCGACCTAAACCTTGCCAGGTTTCGCAGCCAGATAACATGAGTGTTAGAGCTAACGCTGTGATAACGCGGAGTGTTGTCTTCACCGTGCCCCCTGTTCTACTTTGCCAAATGGACCTATTTCAGGTCGAGAACATCGTGCATGTCGTACATGCCGGGTTCCTTGGCTTGCATCCACTGGCACGCGCGTGCTGCGCCACGGGAAAACATCTCACGGCTCATGGCGCGGTGGGTGATCTCAATGCGCTCACCCATGCCGATGAAATAAACCGTGTGCTCGCCGACAATATCGCCGCCACGAACGGTTTGCATGCCGATNNNTTCACCCATCCGTACTGCGGTGCCGGAAGGGGAATCTTTTTTCTTGTTGTGATGCAGCTCGACAATCTCGACATCAAAGTCTTCACCGAGAATGTTAGCCGCCTCTTTGAGCAGTTTAAAGCAGGCGTTAACACCAACACTCATGTTGGGTGCCAGCATAACCGCAATGTTACTGGTGATGTCAGCCAGTTGTTGTCGTTGCTCGGGAGTGAAACCTGTTGAGCCGATCACCATCTTTTTACCCAGTTCAGCGCACACTTTGGCGTTGGCAAGGGTGACTTCAGGGAAGGTGAAGTCGATGAGGATATCGGCAGCAAGAAGTTCTTGCTCCAGTTTGTCACCGATGATCACGTCGAGAGCACCGCAACCAGCGATGAGGCCAGCATCTTGACCCACCATCGGGTGACCAGCGCGCTCAATGGCAGCGGTGAGGGTGATCCCTTCCGCTTCCGTTACTGCCTTAATTAGGAAACCTCCCATGCGGCCAGCGGCACCAATTACAGCAATTTTCAACATGATCTTCCCTTTCGCCAAGTGGCTAAATACAACCTATCCGAGTTCGCGGACGGACTCGGATAGGTGGAGTGTGTCTTTATAAAATAGTGATTGGTGTTAAATCAAGCCGTAGGTTTTCATGACTGATTTAAGTTTCTCTAGGCTTGCAGGTTGCAGGTCAACCAATGGTTGACGAATCGTTTCGCTGCAACGACCCATGAGTGATAAAGCCGTTTTAACTGGCACAGGGTTGGATTCGATAAACATAGCGTTATGGATATCGAGCATCTTCAAGTGCATGGCACGAGCATCATCCCAGCGGCCTTCGTTGATGGCAGTGACCATCGCTTTGACCTCTTTAGGCATGATGTTGGCGGTGACAGAGATGATCCCTTTTGCGCCACAGGCCATAAGCGGTAAGGTGAGAAAATCGTCGCCAGAAAGCACGTCAATTTTGTCGCCCGCTTTAGAGATGATTTCACTCGCCTGTGTCACATCGCCAGAAGCTTCTTTTACGGCAACAATGTTGTCGATTTCAGCAAGGCGAATCGTTGTTTCAGCAACCATGTTCATACCAGTGCGCCCCGGTACGTTGTAAAGCACTTGAGGTAATGCAACCGCCTCAGCAATGGTTTTATAGTGTTGATATAAGCCCTCTTGCGAAGGTTTGTTGTAGTAAGGGCTGACAAGGAGAATGCCATCTGCACCCATCTCTTTGGCGTGCAAGCTCATCTCAACCGCTTCAGCCGTTGAGTTTGATCCGGTTCCGGCAATAACAGGAACACGGCCATCTACTTGCTCGATACAGGCGCGAACCACAAGGTCGTGCTCGTCGTAATTGAGTGTTGCCGACTCGCCAGTGGTGCCGCAAGGGACAATTACATCGGTGCCGCTCTCAATTTGGAACTCCACCAATTGACGGAACTTATCTTCATTTACGGAGCCGTCCTCGTTAAACGGGGTAATAATGGCTACCATTGATCCTCTAATCATTGTGTCCTCCTCAAGACAAACCAATCACGGTATAAAGCATCGAACGTGTCGCCTAGTGGCCACGCGTAGCGAAATAATAAATACAATCTTTAGCTGATAGCATAACTTTTGTTTAAAGTAAAGCGGCTAGCCGTCTGCTAAGGGCGTTTCGGCTCCACCTTCACTTCAGTTGAGAAGGTACTCTCAAGCTGTTGCTCGCCAATAGTGATCACGCTGCGCAGGGAATAACTATACACAACATCATTTTTAACCGTTGAATCTTCGTAGTTAAGGCTGGTAAGCGGCGCATCGTTTAGGGGCGTCGCGGTAAAATAGGTGTCTCCACTACGGCGATACAGGTTGTAACCGATTAATTGAACCCCTTGGCGTGTTTCGCTGGCTGCATCCCAACTGATTCGGGCTTGGCGATCAAGCCCTGTACCAACGAGATTCGCTGGCGAGTCGGGTGGTGTAAAACACGGCCGATGAACGAGTTTACTGGCACCATCTAGGCCCTCTGTCGTATAGGGGATGATCTTGTAGCGGTAGCCCATCTCCTCTTCAACAGCATTATCCCATAAGTGGATACGGTTACTCTGGCGGTTGTTGCTGCGAAAGTAAGCCAAATCAATCTTACGATACAGATTTTTTGGTGGCCGACATTCGGGGCACCCTTTAGCGAGATCGTAATCCGATTTGTAGATGGCGAAGCCAGCAAGATTTGTTAAGGCTGTGCCGTCCTGATTATGGGTGGGAATCTTCCACGACAGCAGTAAGGCGTTGCCTTTTTGCTCCAAGGTGATCGAATCCGCCCCCTTGGGTAGGGTTTTGAGTAATGGTTGAACGGGGCCAACATTACCGCAACCTGTTAATGCCATAAGGAGTGCCAACGCTAAAATAGCTGCAAACTGAGAGACAACACGCTGGATCATGAACCCTCCTCACGTTGGCTACGTGCCCGTTTGATCTCACGTTCGACGGCGCAGCGAGCGGTGCCACCTGTGGCACGGCGAGCATTGACAGAGGCCTCAAGGGTGACAAATTGGTAGATGTCTTCTTCAATCGATGGGCTGAATTGCTTAAATTCATCGATGGTGAGTTCCGGAATATCTTTGTTGTTCTCAATGCAGTAGCGCACTGTTTTGCCAACAATTTCGTGGGCATCACGGAAAGGGATCCCCTTAGTGACGCAGTAGTCGGCAACGTCGGTGGCGGTTGAGAAACCACGAGCCGCAGCGATGCGCATATTCTCAGCTTTGACATTCATTTGAGCGATCATGTCAGCGAAAATTTTCAAGCTACCCTTAACGGTGTCGATGGTATCGAAAAGCGGCTCTTTATCCTCTTGCATGTCTTTGTTGTAGGCCAGTGGTAGTGCCTTCATCAAGGTTAGCAGGCTGATGAGATTACCGTAAACTCGACCAGTTTTTCCCCGCACCAGTTCTGGCACGTCGGGGTTCTTTTTCTGCGGCATGATGGAGCTACCGGTGCAGAACGCATCGGTGAGTTCAATGAAGCTAAAATCAGCGCTCGACCAGAGTACCAACTCTTCACTTAAGCGTGACAGGTGCATCATCAATGTTGCCGAAGCACCACAGAATTCGAGAGCGAAGTCACGATCAGATACCGAATCGAGGCTGTTACGGGTCACGCCATCAAAGCCAAGATCAGCGGCAACTGATTCCCGGTCGATAGGGAAGGTGGTTCCAGCTAGCGCACCAGCACCAAGAGGGAGTACGTTCATCCGTTTGAGGCAATCACTCATGCGACCACTATCGCGCACGAACATCTCATAGTAAGCGAGCATGTGGTGGGCAAAGAGCACCGGTTGCGCTGTTTGTAAGTGGGTGTAGCCCGGCATGATGGTGGTCAGATTGGCTTCCGCTTGACTGAGCAATGCCCCCTGAAGTTTATCCAAATAGTCGAGGATGGTTTTCATCTCATCGCGTAGATAAAGACGGATATCCACCGCGACCTGATCGTTACGTGAACGACCCGTATGTAGCTTGCCACCAACACTACCAATGCGCTCGATGAGTCGGGCTTCGATGTTCATGTGGATATCTTCGAGAGCTACGGTAAACTCAATTTTTCCCGCTTCGATATCGACTAAAATACCATCAAGACCAGTGCAAATTTGCTCTGCCTCGTCGCTGCTGATGATCTGTTGACGACCTAGCATCCGCGCGTGGGCTTTAGAGCCTTGGATGTCGTAACGGAACATCCGTTGGTCAAAGTCGATGGACGCAGTGAATTCTTCAACAAATTTATCGGTAGGCTGGGTGAAACGACCACCCCAGAGTTTTTTACTCATGTTTGAGCTCCTTACAAATGTGATAACGCATCGGGATTAAAGTTGATCGTTTGCCAGCCGTTTTGCGTTGTAGGTTTAAATATCGTGTGAACTTTAAGTGGCATTCGTGTTGTTCGTGGGTCGAACTCGTGAAATACCGGTAAATTAAAATAGTATAAACGGCTCTGTGCACCAAAGCGTAAGCGACAGACAGGCAGCCCTGAAAAATCGTCGATGGTAAATTCACCGAGTTGTCCTGTGGTCATCTTGTGGCTTTTGTGGATGAAAACCGACGAATGGCCAAAGGTGTCTTGGTCACCACAGTGGGGTAACGATTCGCGTGTGTCAGTGGCACTGTTGCAAAAGGTGGTAATCGTTTCGCGTACTCCGGGTGCTGCCGCCAGGTGCTCACCATAAAAACCGTTGATGACATCGCGAAAGGTATCATGTTCTGGCTTCGGGTTGCACTCAAGAATCGCTAAAAAATCAAGATGCTGGCGTGAACTGAAGAATAACTCGTTGGCGCGCTGAATCACGGTGGTGATATTGGAGTGATACATGGTGCGATAGATGTAGTCAAAACAGATCATCGCCATGAAGTTGAAGCCTGTGGGCTGGCTATGAAACAGCGGGAAAATCTTGCCATGATACAGATCGCGATGATCGAGACTCTCTTCGCCGGCAAAGGGGTGACTTTTGGCTTGGATAAAGACGCGTAAGGTGCCATCGCCCTCTTTAATGGCAATGACAGCCCAATTGACGCGTAAGTGATCAATGTCACCGCAATCCTGATCGGTGGTGATCGATTTGAGCAGTTCGGCGTTATCGGCGCGATAGCGTTCGACGATGGTTTTGAACTGGTGCAGGGCGATGTGTTCCATCCCCAACATGGTGACCGTGTTGGCGCGAAAACGGCTGTCAATCAATTCAATGGCATCGTCGAGGTGGCAGCAGGGCAAGGTCGATTCAGGAAACAGTAAAAAATGGAGCTTTTTCAGGTTGCCGGGGCCTGTCGCAACCAGATCAAGGATCGATTGAATCAACAGCCACTTTTTTTGCGTAATGGCCTCAGGGTCCAGTTCATCGTCAAAGCGAATATGATTCGGGATCTGGCTAATCATGCAATGGAGATGGTGGCCAAGAGGGTAGTTGAGGGTCACCGTTTTATCGACAATATGAAACATCGGCTAACCCCGCTCGTCTGGCAGTGAACACACCCCAGGAATCTCACACTCAGCATCGTCACCAGGCGGTTCGAGGTGGGGCCATACTTGCTCTGGGTAGATGAGGGCTAAAATATGGCGGCTACCAGGTGGAATGTCGAGGTCAGGCAGTTGTTCTGGCGCGAACCACACCGCTTCACTGAGCTCAGCGGGATTCGTTTGCAGTTCGAAAGTAAGTGGTGTGGCGCGATAATAGAGGATGATGTAGTGGTCGTTGTGAGCGCCGATAGCGAGATGCTCATAGACGTCAACGAGGGTATCGATGGAGACTGTTAGGCCGACCTCCTCTTCAACTTCACGGCATAACGCTTGTTTTATCGCTTCGCCGTGGTCAATTTTCCCCCCAGGCATCACCCATTGACCAAAAAAAGGCGGAATGCTGCGCTTAGTGAGGAGGATACGTTGCTGAGCATCAATGATGCAGGCAACAACGGAGGTTTTGATCTGCTTTTGTAGGGGATAAGCCATAAAGCCCACCTTGTGGTGTTGGGCAATAACGAAAGGTTTGAGAAACGCCATCGCTGGAGTGTGTTCACACAACTCCAGCGATGGTTAATGGGTCGGTCTCTAGTGCAATTTAACGCTTGTTGTTCATCATGGTGCGGATACGCAGGCGCAGAGCGTTGAGCTTGATAAAACCTTCTGCATCAGCTTGGTTGTACACTTCGTCGGCTTCAAATGTCGCAAAGTCGACATTAAACAGGCTGTTGGTATCGGAGTGACGACCAACAACGCGGCAGTGGCCTTTGTACAACTTGACGCGAGCTTTGCCGTTAACGGTTTTTTGAGTATCGTCGATGAGAGTTTGCAGAGCCTCGCGCTCAGGAGCGAACCAGAACCCGTTGTAAACCATCTCAGCATAACGAGGAACCAGTGAGTCACGCAGGTGCATCACTTCACGGTCCATAGTGATCGACTCTACGCCGCGATGGGCTTCTTCGAGAATGGTGCCGCCCGGTGTTTCATAGACGCCACGACTCTTCATACCGACAAAACGGTTTTCCATTAGATCAACACGGCCAATACCGTGCTTACCACCTAACTCGTTAAGTTTAGCGAGCAGGTTAGCAGGAGAAAGTTCCTCACCATTGACAGAGATTGGATCACCGTTTTTAAACTCGAGATCAACATATTCAGCTTGATCTGGAGCATCTTCTGGAGCAACGGTGAGCACGTACATGTGTTCGGGAGCTTCTGCCCAAGGATCCTCAAGAACGTCGCCTTCAAACGAGATGTGCAGCAGGTTACGGTCACTACTCCAGGGGTTCTTCTTGCTGGTTGGTACTGGAATATTATGCTTCTTAGCATAGTTTTCTAGTGCGGTACGGCTGTTAAGATCCCACTCACGCCATGGCGCGATAACGGTAACGCTTGGGTCAAAGTGGTAGTAGCCGAGTTCAAAGCGAACTTGATCGTTGCCTTTACCTGTCGCACCATGAGAAACGGCATCCGCCCCTTCGGCAATGGCAATCTCCATCTGCTTTTTAGCGATGAGTGGACGAGCAATTGATGTGCCGAGGAAATAACGACCCTCGTAAATGGCGTTAGCACGGAACATTGGGAAGACGAAGTCACGGACAAACTCTTCACGTAGATCTTCGATAAAGCACTTGCTGGCGCCAGTATTCTTTGCTTTTTCAGGGATAAAATCAAGCTCTTCGCCTTGACCGAGGTCGGCAGCGAAAGCGATCACTTCACAACCATATTCTTCGCCCAACCATTTGAGGATGATTGAGGTATCCAAACCGCCGGAATAGGCGAGTACCGCTTTTTTGATGGTTCCTTTTTTTTGCATGAGCGTCTCCTTGTGACAGATCGTATTATAAGGTGGGCGTTGCCCACACGATTATCGATTGTTGGGGTTGCTAAAATTAATGTATTGGTGCGTTTAGAGTCGAATCACTTTCGTGCTTGCGAGTAGGTCGTGCAAGCCGCGTTTGTCACGGCGAAAGCCAACCATCAGGTAACCGATACACAGTAATAGATAGGAGATCATTTTACCAATGGTTTCGCGCACAAAAGCTTGGCCATAACCGATCTCTGAGCCGTCATTGTGAATCACTTTTATCTGTAGTGCCATTTTCCCAGGTGTTTGTCCACCGTAACCTGTAAAAAAGATGTAATAGAACAGAGTGACGATGATTCCCATTGCCATGATGAGCAGTTGCGATATCTCGTTGAAGGAGTAGTTGCTGGTTTCGATGAGGAAGCCAACACCGAAGCCCATAACAAAAACGACGACATTGCAGAGGATGCTGTCGATCACAGCGGCAAGAACCCGTAGCCAAAATCCAGCAGGTTCCTCCTCCTCAGTTTGCACTGTGGCAGCGATTGGAGACACATAAGCAGGAATCTCAGCAGGAACGATCTCTTCTTTTGGTTCTGTCGCGAAGGACAGCGGTTCCACTGCTGGTGTCTCAAGGGTGAACTGCTGCGAACACTGAGGACAGGTTACTTTGCTTGGCAATGGTGGTAATGCGGCGTCACTGATCTCTTTGGTAAACTGACAGTGTGGGCATAAAATGTTCATTGGTTATCCTTTTGCCATCAGGGTCGCCATAATCGCTTTTTGTACGTGAAGGCGGTTTTCCGCTTCATCGAAAACAACCGAATGTTCCCCTTCAATCACCTCGTCGGTGATCTCTTCGCCGCGGTGAGCAGGTAGGCAATGGAGGACAAGGCAGTCTTTGTTGGCAACGGCAACGACATCAGAGTTGAGTTGGAAACCGACAAAATCTTTCTCCCGTTTCGCTTGCTCCTCCTCTTGACCCATACTCGCCCAAACATCGGTATTGAGCACATCGGCGTTGGCCGCTGCTTCGAGGGGATCGTTGGTGAAGATCAGTTTAGCGCCGCGTTGTTGAGCTCTTTCAATGATCCAGGCATCGGCTTCGTAGCCGCGTGGTGTTGCTATACGCAACTCAAAACCAAATACCGCAGCGGCATTGATCCAAGAATTGGCCATGTTGTTGCCATCACCAATCCAGCAATAAACCTGATCTTTATAGCTGCCTTTATGTTCCAGCACCGTAAACAGGTCAGCCATTATTTGGCAGGGATGGTAACTGTCAGTCAGTGCGTTGATGACCGGGACATCCGAATATTCCGCTAACTCCGAAATGCCAGCTTGGGAATAGGTACGGATCATGATGCCATCGACGTAGCGCGACATGACGCGCGCGGTATCCTTAATCGGTTCGCCTCGGCCAATTTGGGTGGTTTGAGATGATAGGAACAGCGCGTGGCCGCCGAGCTGGTACATCCCCACTTCAAAGGAGATGCGGGTGCGGGTTGAACTTTTTTCGAAGATCATACCCAAGGTTTTTCCCGCCAATAGTGGGTGGGCGATCCCTTGTTTTTGTTTCTCTTTCAATTCTGCGGTCAGGGTGAAGATGGCATCTAGTTCTGATGCAGACCAGTCGGATAAACAGAGAAAATGGTTTTTCATGTTAAAACTCCTATATCAGGGCAGTGTTGTGTTGCCATCGATGGATTATTTATCTTGGATTATAGTTGGGGCGATCACCCTCGTAATACTTGTAGGGTGCATGATATTTGCCACGACTGTTATGGGTCATTGTCCACGCGATAGCAATAATCATGACGACAACAATGACAGTGATAAGGATGATCACTTCTTTAGGTTGCTTCATTATCATCTCCCCAAATTTAATATTTGATTCTGAGTTTACCCGTTTTCAACGTTAATAGCACTGAGAACCTCGTCGAGAATCTCCATTGCCGTGTCGATCTCTTCGCGGCTGACAATGAGTGGTGGCACAAAGCGTAACACGCTGCCAGCGGTGCAGTTGATCAACAAGCCTTTGGCCATGGCGGCGTTGACAATGTCGGCACCGGGGATGTCGAGTTTCATGCCGAGAATCAAGCCGCGACCACGTACATCGCCGGCAAAAGAATAGCGTTGACTGAGTTGTTCCAGTTTGTCACGTAAATACGCGCCCATGGCAACACAGTTGTCGAGAACTCCATCATTGATGAGGGTGTTCATCGCTGCCACTGCAGCTGTTGACATCAATGGGTTGCCACCAAATGTTGAGCCGTGCGTGCCGGGAACAAAGGTTGCCGCTGCGGTCTCTGTGGCAACCATTGCACCGATAGGTGGGCCCCCCGCTAACGCTTTTGCCAGCGTCATGATGTCAGGTGCGACATCATCATGCTGGTAGGCAAACAGCTTACCTGTCCGGCCACAGCCAACCTGAACTTCATCAAACACCAGCAGCAGGTTGTGTTTGTCGCATAATTCGCGCACTGCTTGTAAATAACCCGCAGGGGCAACATTGACACCGCCTTCACCTTGAACAGGTTCGAGCATTACGGCGCAGGTTTTTTCACTGACTGCGTTCGCCATGGCTTCAATATCGCCAAAGGGGACGTATTTAAAGCCGGGCACAACGGGGGTGAACCCTTTGCGTACTGCATCTTGCCCGGTTGCGCTAATGGTGCCGATGGTGCGGCCGTGGAACGAGGCCAGAGCGGTAATCACTTCAAAACGATCATTGCCGTGATTGTCAGCACTGTGTTTGCGTACCAGTTTCATCGCCGCTTCGTTGGCTTCGGCTCCAGAGTTGCAAAAGAAAACCCGATCACCAAACGAGTTGTTGCACAGGATCTCAGCTAGTTCGATCTGGCTAGGGATATGGTAATAGTTGGAACAATGGATCAGAGTTTCAGCTTGTTTCTGTAACGCCTTAACCACATTAGGATGGCAATGACCGAGATTGTTGACGGCGACACCGGCGAGAAAATCGAGGTATTTTTTCCCTTCAGCATCCCATAACCAGCAGCCTTCGCCCTTTACCGCGACGAGGGGGTAGCGACCATAGGTGGTGGCGATGTGTTTGTCTCCGCGTTCGATCCATTGTTCAGATGTTGTGTTCATGATTTAAACCTCGCTACAGCTGTGCCAATTCCAAGATCGGTGAAGATCTCTAATAAGCAGGCGTGTTCCATTCGACCATCAATTATATGCGCTTTTTTAACCCCTTCGTTGACGGCATCAACGCAACAATTTATTTTTGGGATCATACCGCCACTGATGGTTTCATCGTTAATTAATTCCGCCACTTCGTCAATGTCAATGGTGGAGAGTAGTTGCCCTTGCTTATCTTTGACCCCTTCTATATCCGTTAGTAAGATGAGCTTTTCGGCATTAAGGGCTCCAGCAACACGACCAGCAACGAGATCAGCGTTGATGTTGAATGTCTCGCCATTGACGCCAACGCCAACGGGAGCGATAACAGGAACAAAACTGCTCTCTTCCAGAGCGGTCAGTACGGCAGGATTGATCTTAACCACCTCACCAACCATGCCGACGTCAATGATCTCAGGTGTCAGAGTGTCAGGGTTGATTCGCTTCATCTCCATCTTTTTAGCGCTGATGAGATTGCCATCTTTGCCTGAAAGTCCTACCGCTTTACCGCCAAAGTGATTGATGTTGCCAACAATCTCTTTATTGACTTTACCACCTAGAACCATTTCGACAACGTTCATGGTTTCAGAATCGGTAACACGCATCCCCTGAATAAAGTTGGTTTTGCGGCCCATCTCTTCCAATACTTTGCCAATTTGTGGGCCACCGCCGTGAACAATCACCGGGTTGATGCCGATCAACTTGAGCAAAATAATATCGTTGGCAAAACTCTCTTTTAGGCGTTCATCAACCATGGCATTACCACCATATTTGATGACAATGGTTTTATTGCTAAAGCGTTGGATATATGGCAGTGCTTCAATGAGTATGTTGGCTTTGTCAATCAGTTTTTGCATCTGTTTGATCCTTTGTCACACCTTGCGTTACGGGTGAAGGTTGGTGGCAAAATTTACAAAATAAAGCGTGAAAGATCTTCGTCGGCAACAATCTCTGCAAGGCTGCTACGCACTTGATCGGCATCGATGTTGATACTCTTCTCGTTGAGCTCAGGTGCATCAAAAGAGATCTGCTCAAGCAGTTTTTCCATAATGGTGTGCAGTCGTCGTGCGCCGATATTCTCAGCTTGCTCGTTAACCTGTGCTGCGGTACGGGCAATTTCAGCAATGGCATCATCGCTGAAGTGGAGCTCAATCTCTTCGGTTCTCATCAACGCTTGGTATTGGTTGACCAGCGCATTTTTTGGTTCGGTTAAAATACGGACAAATTCCTCTTCGCCAAGGCTATCGAGTTCAACACGGATCGGAAAGCGACCTTGAAGCTCGGGGATAAGGTCCGAAGGCTTGGCAACATGAAAGGCGCCGGCAGCGATAAACAGGATATGGTCGGTTTTTACCGAGCCATACTTGGTGTTGACCGTGCTGCCCTCAACAATCGGTAGAATATCGCGTTGCACCCCTTCGCGTGATACCTCTGGCCCTTGTCCACCATCACGGCTGGCGACCTTATCGATCTCATCGATAAAGATAATACCGCTCTGCTCGGTCAGGTCACGCGCCAACTGTTGCACATTATCCATGTCGACCAATTTTTCAGCTTCCTGATCGATAATGATCTGGCGTGCGTCACTGACAGCGATCCGGCGGCGCTTACTCTTTTTCGGGAACATGTTGCCAAACATCTCTTTGATGTTGATCCCCATATCCTCGGCACCGGGAGGGGTGAGAACCTCCATGGCGGGGATGTTGACCTCTTCGGTTTCAAGTTCAACGAAGCGCTCATCGAGTTCACCCATGCGTAGCAGGCGGCGCAGTTTATCGCGCGTGGAACTGCTACTTGGCGTGTCAGCATCATCGTCATCGTCGTTGAGGGTGTCGCGCTCACCGGGGAGAAGCAGGTCGAGAAGTTTCTCTTCCGCTTGCTCTTCGGCTTTAATGCGTACTTTTTTAGCTTCCTCTTCGCGCACCATGATGATGGCGAGTTCAACAAGATCACGCACCATGCTTTCAACATCGCGGCCAACGTAACCAACTTCGGTAAATTTGCTGGCTTCAACTTTGATGAACGGAGCTTGGGCAAGCTTGGCTAACCGGCGAGCGATTTCGGTTTTGCCGACACCTGTGGCACCGATCATGATGATATTTTTAGGTGAAATCTCATCGCGCAAGTCAGCGGGCACCTGTTGGCGACGCCAACGGTTGCGCAGGGCGACGGCGACAGCACGTTTAGCGCCGTTTTGGCCGATGATATAACGATCTAGCTCCGAAACGATTTCACGAGGGGTAAAGTTGTTCATGATGGTGTTCCTGTTGTTTTTGAAAGAGTTTCCATGCTGATGTGATCATTGGTGTAGATGCAGATCTCAGCGGCAATTTTCAACGATTGTTCGGCAATCTTATCGGAAGCGATATCGGTGTTGCGAACCAGCGCCCGTGCTGCGGCTTGAGCATAGGAACCACCAGAGCCAATGGCGGCAACACCGTCATCGGTTTCAATGACATCGCCAGCACCAGAGATCACCAAGGTTTGATCTTCATCGGCCACAATCAGTAGTGCTTCAAGGCGGCGTAATACGCGATCACTGCGCCAATCTTTCGCTAACGCCACTGCCGCGCGCGCTAATTGACCGCGAAACTCTTGCAGCTTCGCCTCAAATTTTTCAAAGAGTGTGAATGCATCGGCGGTACTGCCTGCAAAACCAGCAATGATCTGGTCATTGTGCATGCGGCGGATTTTACACGCACCGTGTTTCATAACCGTGTGACCGAGGGTCACTTGACCGTCACCTGCTAATGTGACTTGATCTTGGCAGCGAACGCAAATAATCGTGGTACCTTTAAACATCGAATTATCCTTACCTGAGCCAACGCTTTAAACTCAGTATGTGGTTGGATATTGAACACTTATCCTCAAGAGTAAACTATTTTTATACCACCTGTATCAAACGGAGGCAAAAAGAAAAACAGCCTCGTCTAGGAGACTGTTTATTCACGGTTCAGATGGTTATTACAGCTAAATATTTGATTTCGGTAGCGGTGGTGTCACGGCAATCAACAGTTCGACGGGTTGCTCGCCGCAATTTTTGAGGCTGAGATTAGCCCGCGCTGGTGCAACGATACAGCTGCCAGCACCGAGCCGCGACTCTTTCCCCGCGAGGTTACATAGAGCATCGCCAGAGAGAATGTAGATGGTATCTGTACGTTCAATACGCCGACTCACTATTTCACCATCGGGTTCGATTCGACCACGGTGAAGGGATAGTGCTGGATTCGTCTCGCCCGTAACCACATCACGTAAAAAAAACAACGTATGATCGGGGTGGAGATACTCTGGCTGTTCAGCGGTGCGAATAATCGCTGCCGTTGCGTGTTGTTCGGTCATGATCTCTCCTGTTTAGTGTGACCAGGTGTTTTAGCAGGCTGTCGGACTTCACATGGACCTACTGCGAAATAGCCTGATTTGGCCCATATTCCCGACAACTTTCGACAAATAGGCCAGCTATTTGCTCTCAAATTCTCGAAAATCTGTGCTCAAACAGGCTATCTCTCGTT
>LGVF01001289.1_pt4 | contig 17306 bp, 17 predicted proteins | sample 469901 | NCBI WGS metagenome assembly LGVF01 (sample SAMN03893561, study PRJNA290197) | marine sediment metagenome | material: sediment; isolation source: combined push core samples #3730, #5133, and #5579 collected at Hydrate Ridge | place: Pacific Ocean: Hydrate Ridge
TTTCGTCCCCGTTCCTAACGATTCAAAGAACGAAAACGGAGTGCCGCAATGGACACACAGCCGCAGGCAAACGCGAGCAGGCGCAGTGCATCCGGGACGACGGTCTTTAAGGCGCCGCGCCGGAGAAAGATGTCATGGAACGCGTCGAGGCCCCATCCAAGAGGAGAAATAAACCGGATTGCCTGCATCATTTCCGGCATCGCGAATGCCGGCACCATTATGCCTCCGAGCGCGGCGGCGATCACGATTGATATCGCCCCAAAGGTGGACGCCTGCTGGTGCGTTGAAAAGAGCGTTCCGACCAGGAGCCCAAATCCGCCGGCAGCCATGGCAGAACATAAGGCAACAAAAATAATCGCCTGAGGGCTTGCTCCTGTTTGCAGTTCAGGAGTTCCAAGCAAGGGGAGTATCAGCCATCCTACAGCAAAAATCAGAAGGAATTGCGACATGCAGACAAGAACATAGACGATGATCTTGCCTGAAAAAATAGTAATGAGCGATATCGGCATGGTCATAAGACGCAACATGGTCCCATTGTCTCTCTCCCTGATCAGATTGGATGAAAGGGGGATCGCGATAAAGAACATCGCAAACATGGTCCACGCCGGAACATTCTGTTGAACCGACGATGGGGTGATGCTGTCTTGGGAGAAGGGCATTTCCCTCACCCGCACGAATAGCGGCGTTGCTTCCACCGGGAATCCGTCAGCCGAAAACGCCGTAACGTCACTGCGCCTGAGCACATCCACGGCATTTTCTGCGCCCATGTCCGCGATCATTCCCGTAATTCGCAAAAGGGTACGGCAAATGATCCCGGTCTCTATTCTTGCCGTTAAGCAGCCTATGGAACTGATGACAGCATTCCGAAACGCGCCCCGCATCGCCGGATCTACGTACACGATTATCTCGGCAAAATTGCCGTCATCATTTTTGGCTGTGGCAGTCCCCCGAAAGAGAGCGGCATCGAGCGCCGACTGTTTCGCCTTGTCTAAGATCAATTCCGTGGCGTCTTCCGGAATGAGGACGCAGACTTGAAATTCGCCTCTTTCAACGGCCCGCGCATAATCGTTTTTTGACGACGTGCAACCTTTGATTTCCTCGGCCAGATCGAAATCCGTAAATTCGGNNCAGGGCATGTTTGATCGAAGAACCAAAAACCCCCTTGTCGTTGTCAACAAAGAGCATACGGATGTTCGATCCCCCGGCGGCCCTCAAAGCGCCATCCTGCACAAGCGATACAACAAGCACCAGGACTGTTGGCATCACGTATAATACGGCCAGCCCGGCCCTGTCCCGGCAGAGTATCAGCGCATCCTTGTAAATGGTGGCGAGCAGCTTTATCAAACGTCAATCCCTCAAATGCTTGCCGGTCAGGCGCAGAAACAGATCCTCGAGGGTTGCGCATCCCGGATTTTCTTCAATCAGCAGGCGGGGCCGGTTGTCGGCAATGATCCTTCCCTTGTCCATGACCGCTACACGTGTGCACAGACGCTCGGCCTCTCCTATATAGTGCGTGGTATACACAATTGTCACATCGCTTTGATTAAGCCGTTCAAGGGTCTCGAAAACAAGGTTTCTTGATTGAGGATCGATTCCGACTGTTGGCTCGTCAAGGATAAGTATCCCGGGTTCGTGCAGTATCCCGATGACAAGATTTGCGCGCCGTTTCATCCCGCCTGACAGCGTTGACACCCGCAAATCCGCACTTTTTTCCAGACCGGAAAGAGCGAGACAATCTGATATCCTGTTTCTGAGTTCCTTCCCTCGCAACCCGAGTATCCGGCCAAAGTAAGAGAGGTTTTCCCGAACCGTAAGCTGGTCGTACAATGCGATATCCTGGGGAACCAGTCCGATTGCCCCCCTGATCCTCGCCGGATGTCTGCCTGTATCAATCTCATCAACAATGACCCGGCCTTCAGAAGGCGAGACCAGACCGCACAAGATGCTGATGAGAGTGGTTTTCCCAGCGCCGTTCGGCCCAAGCAGACCGAAGAACTCTCCTTTGCTGACGGAAAAAGAGAGATCCTTGAGCGCGGGCACGTCCATTCTGTTGTATACCTTGCTCAGATTTTCCACCCTAATAATTTGCAAGGTGGACTCTCGCGAGTGGTCGGCCAATTATCCCTCTCAGTTTTCTGAAAATGCGCTCTTCGCGATGAGCGCAATCAAGCAATATCTCTGCCAGGGTCGAATAGGATTCGTCAGATGAGGCTCGTCCCTTGCAATTTCTTACTCCCAGCAACGCGAATTCGCGCCACCGGTTACCCGCTGCAGTCATTTCCCTGGAAAGCTCAAGGAGACAATCCTCTGCGAGTATGGCAGCCGCCTCCTGGAGAAAGGCAGCGTAAATAAATCTGAATCCGGCCCCGCCTGTGCCGATCTCTTCCTGCATGCGAATGACCTGCCCGAGATAAAGACGTGCCTGTTTTTCACCCAGTTTCCGAGGCCAGGTCCTGACCCGGTTTGCGAGATAACGAATGCCCTTAACACCGCAAAGAGGAAAAGGGATGCTCAGCATGTGGCTGCAGACCTCCTTTATCCCGGCGACAACCCCACCTGCAATATCCGGATTCGCAGGAGCATCAACAAGGTAGTACATATTTCCTTTCGGCGCCAGGGGACCACGCGCAAAACGCGCCCTTGTCAAAGCATCCCTGGAGCAGACCACAGGGTGGTCCAGAACGGAATCGCTGACAAAATAGTCATTGTCCTCCTTTCCGTACACTACAATGTTATGGGCGTTGAAATGGAATCGGAGCGCGGGCGGGAAAAAGGGAAGCCAGTAGACCCCCGCCATGACGCCTACCGGGAATCCGTTTGCAAGGGCGGAGTCCAATGCGTCCATTGCCTTTTCCGGGGAGAAAAACCGGAAGATCTTTGCCTTGATTCCAAGACGTTTTGCCACCCGCTTGAAAACCACGCCGGGGAAAAATCGGAAGGATGTCATGGGAAGATGATTCAACCTTATGAAGGGCATATAGCAGAAAAAGTAACCCGCCCCAATCCCGAAAGCCAGGGCTTCGCTTATCTCAATTCCGCAGTGGTTCAAAAGGCTTGCGGTAACCCCGCTTTCGCAATGCGCCGCCTGGCTGTGCTGGAAATCAATTTTTATCTTACCGACCATTCAACTACTCAACTTTTCGACTATTCAACCGATACCATCCGCAGATCTTTGATCGACAGATCGAAGATCTCTGCGTAACGCTTCAAGATTGTGGAATCAAGAGCATCGAAAACCGCCGGTTTCAGATGCCTTATCACTTTTCGCCTTGAAAGGCCGATATAGCTTGCCAATAACGCCGCATCCATCTGATTTCTTGCCATGTGATACGCAAGGGGACTCAATTTTCCGTCCAGGATCTGTTTCCTTGCCTCTTGCACGCGACGGTCTATCTCCCGCCATGCCTCCTGGTTTGCGATGTTGGCAGCTTCCCAGCCCGTGCTGGGCACCTGGACGTATCTTCCGTTTTCATCAATCGCATAACTGATTTCATGCCATCCGTCCAGCACACCTGTGTCCTGAGGGACATCCTCTTTTTTCATGTGATATTCCCTTATACCGCGGTCAACATCATGTAACAGATAGTAAACCTGCCGCTTTCCGGAACAAAGCAGAGCAGCTTCTGGCCTTTTTTAATTCTTGCCGAATTCAAGAGTTCTTCCAGGATGATGTAGATCGAGGCCGATCCGGTATTCCCTTTGGTTGTCAGATTCGTAAACCATCGGCCAGGCGGTATTTCAAACCCAATTCCTTTCAAGTGATCATAGAGGATCTGTCTGAAATACTCCGAGGAATAGTGAGGCAAGAACCAGTCCACATCGGACGGACAAAGATTGTGTTTCTTGATTATGCGTGTGAGCGCCCGTTCAACAGACGTGGTTGCAATTTCCTTTTTTAGGAGTTTGACATCCTGTTTGATGGCAAAAGCCTTTTGGGCAATCGCCTCTTCAGGAGAATCGAACTCACGCCACCCTCTTAGTCTTCCTGATTCTTCTTTGATGGCTCCCGCATACATACACGGCTCAAACCGGTTGGCAAAGGAAATCTGTTCGATCCAGTCGATGCGCATGGATATTCGTTGCTTTGAAGGCCTGGGGGAGACAAATGCCGCGCCGGCTCCGTCCGAAAGCATCCAGCGAAGAAAATCCGTGTCAAAAGCCAAGGCAGGGTTTCCCTTGAGCGCTTTATCCGGGACCGGATAAAGAGATTCGTGGAATCGAGCGCGGATAAAGGAAGAAACCTGTTCCGATCCGGTTGCCACGGCATTGGCCGCCAATCCCATTGAGACCATCATGAAGGCGTATTTCATCGCCGTTATTCCTGACGAACATATACCTGCAGGGCTGACCACTTCACACGGGCCATTGCCCAGTTCGCCATGAACCATAGCCCCGTGGGCGGGCAGGAGCTGATCCGGTGTCGAAGTTCCGCAGCATAAGCATTCGATATCGTTCAGGTCAAAGCCTTCATACGGATTCAGTCTTTGCACGGCCTCTGCGGTCAACTGTGCATTGGTGTGAGTCGTTTGCCCTGTGATGGGATCCAGGGCATAATAGCGTGTCAGGATCTTGTTGTTTTCAAGAACCAGCCGCTGTGAACGGGAGGTCAGACCGCAGACCCGGCCCAGGACGTTTTCAATCTCGTTATTGTCAATCGGGCTATTGGGCAGGAAAGCGGCCACATCAATAATATATGCGTCTGTCACGGTCATACGCTTTTACAACCTTGCATTTTCCTGAGCGGTCTTAACAAGCCGCGCATAACGTGAATAAAACATCTCTTCTCCCAACTGCGTCGCTGTTACGGCATTCGTCAATGTGTAGTAGTCGAGATCCTGAATGAGAATCTGTTCTTTCATGATTTTATGCAGGCGGGTTCCCGGCAGGGGGGTCAATATTGAGAACATTGGAAGATCGATATGACTGTCGGTTACGTATTTCTCCATATTTTCGAAATCCTTTTCTTTGCAGTCAGGGGAAACAATAAAGTCTCCTACGATAGTAATCCCGATCTCATGGAGAATCTCAATGGCCTGCCGGTTCTTTGCCACCGTGTTCTGTTTGTTCATTTGGTCCAGTCGAGCGTCATCGATATCCTCCAGGCCGATTACTACGGCTCGCAACCCTGTTTCTTTCCATTCAAAAAAGAGTTCCGGATGCCGAACGACCGTGTCAGAACGAGCGTCAACGATGAATTGCTTTTTGATCCCCGCCTCCCGGATTTTCCGACAGAGTTCCAGCGCCTTCTCAGGCCGCCCGAAGGTATTCGCATCCACTAACCGGATAATCGGCACATCGCCCAACAGCCCAATATCCCGGATGATTGCGTTAGGGCTGCAAGTCAGATAGCGGCCGTCTGTCTGCGGGCCAATCGAGCAGAATGAGCAATCGTAAGGGCAGCCAAACGCACTTACGACAAAACCGATTTTCAGGTTGCGAAACCTCAGCGCATACTCATTTCTATATCTGCTTACCAGGTCGTAACGCGGCGCCATTTGTTCGACAAGGTCGCTGATGCTGTGCTCTCTCCGATTGTAGACAAGAGGGCCGCCTTGCCGGGTCTTGGCGACTCCCGGTATGGCGTCGGCACGTCTTCCCTCCGCAAGAGATGCGGCCATCTCACTGAAGCATGCCTTGCCCAAACCGACAACTACGTAATCGACAGACAGCCGATTAAAGAACTCTGGATCATTGCTCGCATGTATTCCCCCAACAACGACCGTTATGTCGCCTTGCTTTTTCGTCTGCTCGGCCAAACGGACAACAGTATTTGCCTCGCATGTCAGGGCCGTGAAACCGACGACGTCCGGGCGAAACTCCGAAAGAAGGTCGCCAAACCCGCAAGGTTCCGCCTTTAGATCGGCAATCTGCACTTCGTGGTCTCTGAGATTGCCGGCCAGCGTCTCAAGCGCAAGCGGCTCCCCGCGAAAGATCTGCCTCATCAGGTCCATGCCGTATCGTTCTTCGGGGATACTCCGCCCGCAATTCGGAGGGTTGACCAGAAGGATTTTCATTTGCGCAATTCAGACATATTGCAACTGCCGTCATCAAGATCAAGCACAGGCTTGTCACCGTCAGACTTTCCATTCCATTTCTCGATATACTTCTCCCTTTTGGACTGGATACTTGCTGCATTCTGCCGGGCCCAGTCAAAAGAAGCAGGGGTGTTTTCAACATACGTGGTTCCATTAACCCACTTTTTGAATTCCTCGGAAGACAACTGCTCTTCATGAACCGGTTTCAGCGAAAAACGTGCTTTCCAGGCTCCCATTCTTGGAGTAACAAGTGCATAATAGGTTTTTCCTGCAGCCAAATGGGCTTTCATGAAATCAGCGCTCTCCCCCACGACCATAAACATGTGTTCCCCAGCAGAGGTCTTGTAGGCCACTTTTTTCTTGGCGGGGACTATTCCTACAAGTTTATTGTCTTCCGACGTAATATCGAAAACAGACGATTGAATAGCCCACGCCATCCCGGAAGGCCTCAAGAAAACCACAAGAGTTTCATCGTATCCAGGAAGCTTGACGCTCTCTTCCAACACGGGCTTCATGTATTTTGAAGATCCCGCACATCCACAGAAGATCAGACACATAACAATAACCCACGAAAATCTAAGCCAACCTTTCATTTTGTTTCTCCTTTTGAGCATCTTTACAAATCCAAGCCAAATCTGAGTACCTTAACGGGGAAGTTATTCCGTCCCCGTCTTACATGGTCGAGTCGAACCTGGTTGACTACTCGTCCCCGTTCCTAACCTTCGAACCTGTGCAGCATAGGGGAATTATCAAGAGCACCGCTACCAGGCCGCTGGCCATTGCCAGGAGAGCCGTGGACCCGAGTGAGCAGAGCGCGGGGTGCCTTGCCGCAAGTAGTGATCCCAGGCCTGACATGGTTGTAAGAGCTGATATCGTTATGGCCGCGCCTGTTATTCCAATATGCCTGTCGCTTGCACAAAGAGATGAATTGTACGCAGAGACCAGAAAGATACAATAGTCGATTACCAGCCCGAAAACAAAAATCGCAACTATGCAGTTCATGATATTGATCTTGATGTGCATCCATCCCATTATCCCGAATGTCCAGATGAGACTGACAAAAAGGGGTAATAACATTAGTATGACAGTCTTTGGCTTTCTTGTAAAGACCACGAGAAAAAGAGAAATCAAGAAGAGTGAAATGCAGCCCATTTTCTTTAATTCGCCGAAAATAAGACTCACCATGTGGGTTACAAGGTATCTGCCGCTGCATAAGCTTGCGCCAGGGACTTTTTCTTGCAGTCGGTTAACAATGGTCTGAGGATCTTCAGGATTATGGAATCTGACATTTGTGGCAATCAGACATCCTGTAGAAGAAAGAGATATCCGGCTCAAGACCACTGCAGACAGAAAAGACCCCTTATAGTCGTCAATCTCGATGGCATGGGAATCTCCCTTTTTGTCTTGTGCTGTCATTTCTGAGCCATGAGCCAAGGTCGTCTCTCCGTCATTTTGCAAGGTTCCCAAGAAGTCATCAAACAATTCGAAACGTATTCTGAGTTCGGTGCATGCTTGATTCAGATTGGCTTGAACCTCTTTTTGGGTCTTGTCATCCCAAAAATCTCTCCATCTTTTTTTGTTCTTGTCTTGCATTGCACGACTTGGGAAAAACGATGATATCGAACTGAAGGATTTGACAATACCATCATCTTTCAACCGGCTTAATTCCGCACATAGCTTTTCATTTTCCTGCAGGCCCTCTTCGAGATCTTTTCCGGATACGACCACGAGAGCAGAAGAGATGTAATCGCCAAAAGAGCTTGTGATATTGTCCCGGTCTTTTTGAATTTCAGGTGAAATCGCATTCAGTCTTTGAATGTCTCCATCAAACTCAAGTTCTTTCAGTCCACAAAGAGCAACTGACGAGACAACAAGTATCGTGATAAAGATCATTCTTCTATGTCTTGCGCTCCATCTGAAAAAGGGAGGAAAGAGATCTGCGACAGGGACCAGGGGGCTTAGGCGCCGGGCTGATCTATTCTGAGGGATAAGGATGGGCAATACAATCAAGACAAAGACAACCGCTCCGATAATTCCGCATCCGGCAAACAGGCCAAGCTCTCTGTACCCGGGGAATGTTGAAAATTGCAACGTCAGGAATGCCGCCAAAGATGTTGCCGCCGCCAAAAGGATCGGACGTGTCAACAGGGAAATCAGGTTTGCCAGGGGTCTTTTGTCTCTCATGTCAAAGGATAATCGGTCTGCGTGATACAACAGATGAATCCCGTAGTCTACGGCTATTCCGATCAGCATGGCGCCGCATCCAATCGAAATCGCCGAGATATCCGGCGCCAGGTATCTCATCAGACCCAAGGCGATTGAACAGCCGAAAAGAGCAGGCAATAGAGTCAGCAAGACCAACACGGGACGGCTGTAGACGAGAATTGAGAGCAGGGAAATAGCGATAATGGAGATAGCTACTGTCAGCCTTACGTCACGCTTGATCCTGGCGGCGTTTTCCACGGCGAACCTATGGCCGCAAAGATACGATATCTCAACCTCACCTGAAGAGACTTCCTGTTTCGCATCAGAGACCGCCCGGTTCATGAAGTCGATAAGTTCCTGAGAACGTTGGCTGTCAGTTCCCGGATGTCTCGGCTGAGCTACTATCAGGATATGTCTCATGTCTTGAGTGAATAGCCGCCCGTTATGAATCTCTATGGATTCGCCTCTTGATCTGACGGCATTGAGCTTTTCCATGAGTCTGTCATCAATGCCTACGGGGTCAGAATAGAGTATTCGGGACAGAAAGGGAGATGGTGATTCCGTTAACAGGTCTTTCCATTTCCTGAGCCTGGCCTGAATCTCATCTGATTTGAGCTTTGCGGTAAGCTGTCCGGCGTCATCTTCCGTAAAGAGAACGGATCTGTGTCTCTTCAATATGTCAATTCCGGCAAGTATCTCTTCAAACTCCATGCTGTAGATGATCTTTTCAAAAAGCCCCGAAGATTCGAGCCGGTCTGCGAGTGAATCCGCAACACGAAGCAGTTTTTCTTCACAAGGATTCGCGTCTTCGGATGCCCCCACATCAATAAACATCATGTCTGTCAAGCGGAAGGCCGAAAGCAATTCACGATATTCTTTGATAACAGGATCATTGTCAGGAAGGAGCTTCATTATATCTTCTTGCCAGTTGAGACCTCTTGCAGAGAGGATTGCGAGAACAAAGACGGCAAGCGAGGACAAGAGCAGAGCCCACTTATGCGCAAATATGAATGCAGACAGGTCAGGCTTGATCTTTCTTGTTTTGAAATCTTTATCCGGGCTATTCATGTCGGTCGAAACAAGGCGCAAGTATCCTGTCGGGAATTCTTCCCGATTCTATTTTCAACAACTCGATTTTCATTTGGTAATGCCAGCGATGGTTAGTCATGACAATCCTTGAAGGAAGAGATCCTTTTATCCCGCGATATTCGCGATAGTCCGAGTAGACCGCATCGCTGATGGTTATGTCATCCGATATAACCATGGATTTTTGCAGAAGCCCGGTATCCGTAGACAAAACATATAGTTCGGAATCCCTGTCATTCAATCTGCTTCTTACGGTTACGCAGTTGCGGGCCTGTTTGATACGAGAAGCTCTATTGGAAAATCTGGAGTCATACAGGTGTCTGATATCCTTCATCACACCATCATGCAGAGGACGCAGGGGCATACCATCAGGATTTCTCAGGACATGGCGGTTTCCGTTTTCAAATAGAAAATCAAATATCTTGCCTCCCAAAGCGCCAAATGCAACGGCCCTGAAGGCCTTTGACTGCCGCATGGCCAGGTACCCGATGAAGTCGAATTCTTTTTTGTCAACCGTAAGCATGATCCGCTGGCTGATTCTGAATTCCGGCGGATACATCTCCCTGATTGATCGAATATATTTTTCTTCAAGACACTGATCATGGATTGTTGTCGCAGGTGTGTCTGTATTGCTTGCGCATCCGATCTGAATCGAACTGAGAAGGGAGAGGATTATGAGTGCGGGGATTTGTGAGATCAAAAATCCGATCTTCGAATTCAATATTTGTCTCTTCGTTGATAAATTCGATTTCCATATAATCATTTTCGGTTTCCCGGATAACAACTGATTTGACGTGCATGGATACAGGATCGATTGATAATCGAATTGATTTCAGGTGACGAAGCATCTCTTTTGTCCTTGGGATGAGCATGACACGAAAGTCTTCTCCTTTTAGCACACAAACTTCATAGATCTCTCTTGACCTCGCAAAATCGGCCTTCATCCATGCAGTTATCTCCTTGAGGACTTGCCGCAAGATATCATAAGCCGCGGGTTTTCGTATCCTGCGATTGCCATCTTCAAAATCAAACTTTGCAACCTGGTTTTTGTTATATATCAATATCGAACGGTAAGGCTTGATCAGCTCCCACCGCAGTCTGTCAGGGGTTTTGAACCAACATATCCCTTCTGCCGTCAGTGTATCCAGAAACAATAACAAGTGACGGCGTTGAATAAAATCCGCCTTCAGGTTTTTCACCGTGCCAAGGGCTTCCTGCATCTGTTGAAAGAACTCATTTTCTTCTTTGCAGGTCAATTGGCGGTAAGATTCTTCCTTGCTTGACGCATACGCAGCGGCATCAGACATGCCGAGCAAGAGCACAGTCCATATTACTATCCAACTTCTTCTATTCATTGAAACCTATCTTCACTTCTCTTCATGCCCCTTTGTGTCCTTCGTGGTTTAAGGGGCAGTGGTTCAGTTGAATATGTGAAAAAGACTCGAACTTGTCGATTATACCTGTGAACACAATTAGTTATGCCGGTTTCCCATAAGGCACTGCAACCTATTGATATAATTGAATCACCTATTCAACCGAACCAGTGCCCTAAATTCCCCTCCTGTCGACCACTCAACTACTCCCCTGCGAGTGTAATAAGGTCAAGGCAGCCGCCTCTTCCGTATCCGACACAGCCGAGAGCCGGGTTTTCCCCAAGGCCTTGATCAGCAGAGATTATGTCCCAGTCGATTCCGCTGTCGGTCCCGGAATCCGGTGAGGCATAGAGCCTTTTTTCTTTTAATGACAACAGGGCGATGGCAATGTCAAATCCCGGCCCGACGGGCAACCCCCCGTAAAGCGGTGAATAGGCGCCTACCTGCTTTTTTGCAGGATTCAATCCCATGAATGCCTTTGCCTCTGTTTTATTTCCGTTTGCCGAAATAAAGAGAGCATCCATAGGATCAAGCAAAGACGAATCCATTGTCTCCGGTCTTTTTCCCGCGATGATATTTTCCAGTTTTCCGTAGCCGCGATCTGTAGATGAATCCCTGGCCACCAGGAAGGTTGCAAAGCCCTCGCCCGGCAGAAACGTGCATTGACCAAAACAAAAGGGCCGGATTCCGGGGCAATCCGATGCACCCAGACCAGCCGTGGCATATCCCCTTACGGCGCAGTACTCGTCTCCGACTCCCGCAAGCACAAAGTCACAGATCCCCTCGTAAAGCCAGAGTTGAGCAGTCAGAAAGACATTTATCGCAGTCTGGCTAAAGCAGGTGATTGTCTGGGTCGGCCCGTTCAGTTTCATGGAAATCGAGACCTGAGATGCAAGGCAATTGTGGACCGAGTTTGCAAAAGACGTGGGGGAAGCGTATCTGTCCCCATCGTCGATCAGCCCGTCTAAGAAATCAAAGGTTGTCTGCAACGGTCCATATCCTGACCCGAATACTATCCCGACACGTTTTTTGTCTTCAAATTCCACCTGTGCGTCTTCAACGGCAAGATATGAGGAAAGCAGGGACATCTTTGAAAAGGAGTCTGTCCTGCGCAGCGACCTCTTTGCGACAAAGCGTTCAAGTCCCTCGGCTCTTGCCCTGTAGACCCTCAGCGGGACCTCGCCTTTGTCCGTCGCGATCTTGATATCTTCCATAAGCGGCCGGACTCTGCCCTCAAGTCCGGCCTTCAGGGATTCAATACCTGAACCCAGTGAAGATACTGTTCCTATGCCTATGACGGAGATTGACATCAGGAGTCTCCTTGGTTTCCTTACCATCCCGGTCTTTTTCCATAAAGCGGGGGACGGTATTTTTTAGATCCTGCAAAATAGAAGAGATGAATTGTTTCCGCCAAACGCCAGGGAATTCGAAAGGGCTGTTTCCGCACGGATATCGATATTCTCTGTTGTGGGGCAAATAATGCAGTCAGGGTCTCCTTCTTGAAATCCCAATGTCTGCGGGAGTCTCTGATCGCAAAGCCCCTGAACTGTCAATACCGCCTCGATACCCCCTGAAGCGCCAAGGGTATGGCCGGTATATCCCTTTGTTGAGACAACCGGCACATCTTCAGAAATCAGACTCGCGATGGTCCTCCCTTCCACCCGGTCATTATCAAGGGTGGAGGTTCCGTGAGCATTCACAAAACCTATTTCGTCCACAGAGATATCGGCCTGGTGAAGCGCCTGGTTTATGGCGCGGGCCAAACCTTTTCCTTCCGGATGAGGCGCTGTCGGGTGATACGCATCTGCGCTGCACCCGTATCCGATAGCCCCGGCAAGAGCGGGCGCGCCTCGCCTCCTCGCTGTCTTGCTTTTCTCCAGGATGACTATGCCGGCGCCCTCGCCAAGATTCAGGCCGTTACGATTCCTGTCAAAAGGACGGCACGGTTCAGTTGAGGTGATCAGAAGAGATATGAAGCCGAGATATACAATCCGGGACAGCTCGTCAGCCCCTCCGGCGATGACAATATCGCATAGATCATTTTCCAGCCAGAGCTTGCCGAGGCCGATTGCGTCAGTCCCGGAAGAACAGGCATTGGCTACCGTGGCAACAGGACCGTTCAGGTCCAGCTCATCAGCAAGATATCGTGCGGTGTTGTTGTTTAAATATCGTGTGATCGCATCCATGCCCGGCTTCTTGTTCTTTCGATAGTCTCTGTAGAACGGTTCGTTATTCAGGGTGCATCCAACGGTTGATCCTATACAGACCCCGACAGAAAACCTGAGTAGTTCCTCGCGGCCTATTTTTGATTGCTTCAAGGCCTCGCAAGTTGCCAACAGGGCGAGTTTCGTCGTACGGGCAGCTCCTGTCTCCTTGATCTCTTCGTGATTGTCCAGGTCAGAAGCAACTTCAAAGGCCGGATATTCCCTGTTAAGATCAACCTGAATTCTCTTGGGCGCCCCGGGATTGCGAATGCCTGAATAGATGGACTCCATGACCTTGCAAAGGGAATCTCCTGCAGAACAGATACATCCGAGCCCTGTAACAACACAGTTTACTTCTTTCATTTAACGACCTCTCCATCCCTGTGCAGGCGGACATAATCCGCCAGCGACTTGATGGAAGCAAACGCATCACGAGCTTCTTCTATGTTTTTTATTTCAATGTCATAGTGCTTTTGCAAAGAGACTACCAGTTCAACGGCATCCAATGAATCCAGGCCCAGACCCTCTCCGAAAAGAGGTGCGCTATCTTCTATTTGCGCGGGTGTTACGTCTTCGATTTTCAGTTCGGAGACAATCATGGTTTTTAACTCATTTTCCAAGCCCAAGATCAATTCTCCTCTCATCAATTGTTCTGATTCCAGAAATCAAAAAAATTAAACCACATGTAGGGATATCTTTCAAGATAACCTTCCAGCGCCCTGACGTAGCGGCCTGATAAGACGTTGATTGTCTCATCTCTCGGAACCTTTGTCCGGTCAGCCCAGTCAGTCCCTTCTGAAAGATACGTGCTCTCAATCCGAAAGGCCAGCGGTCCTGTTCTCACTATAAGAGGCATGACAAGATAAGTGCCGGTTATTGAGATCAAATGATAAGGCATGATCGGAAAAGGCGCTTTTTCGCCGAGAAAATCAACACGCTTTGTCCTTGTTCCCCAGGCGCGGTCGCCCATAGTAGCTATGCACTCACCGTTTTTCAGTGCGTTAATGACTTCTATCATGCCGCCAAGAAAACCTGAAGGCGAAATGGTATTGAACCTGTTTTCTTCTCCGGACAGGTCAAAGAAATGTCTTCCCTTTGTGTGTTCTTCAAGCTGAAAGAGAAACGAAATAGGGAGTTCAAGCTTCTCCATTGCAGACATTGCTGTCTGCCAGTTTCCGACATGAGAGGTGATAAGGACTATTCCATTGCGTTTTTTCGCCAGGTTCAAGAGCTTTTCGGATTCAGGAAATTCAATCAAAAACCGATCCTTGCCAAGGATACCGACTGCGGCCTGATCAATGAGTACCTGCCCAAACTGATAGAAATAATATATTGTCCTGAAAAAGCGTTTTACCTTTCCATCTCCGGGAAATCTGTGTCTCAGATAGTATGAAGCAGATTTGCGGGCGTTCTGTCGTGCCAGGGCATAATAGCAGACAACAAACCCCAGGAGCACATAGGCAGGCCTTGGTCCGAGCCGGCGAATCACCCATTGAAATATGAGATGCCCTGTTTTCCCTCCGTAATCGGGGGAATGACGTATCCTTCTCTTTTTACCCCACGTTTTCTGCATCTTGTGTCGCCGCATCTTCAGAAACGTATTTTTTGTAAAACGCAATCGCGCAAAAGACTATGGTCCCCACGAGTACTGCCAGGACAGGCCCGACAATCAGCGAACCGAACAGGTAATCAACGAACCTTTGAGGCGCTTCATGACCCAGGGTCTGCATGTTAAATTCAACGAGAAACCGCCCGTTTCTTGCAAAGTATCCCGCCTCAACGGCAATGGCAGGGACAAGGGGGGGGGCACACAAGTGACTGATATTCAGCGCAACCAGCCTGTTGAGACGCAGCCGGGTTGCGCAAAAGACTATGACAACACTATGACATGCAATAAGGGGAAGTGTTCCCAGGAATATCCCGAGCATACAGGCAATTGAGATCTCTTTTGCCGAGGTTCGCTCTTTGATCAGCATTTTCAGTGAACGTACGGGATTTAGAAAGAAAAATCTTATTTGCTCATCCCGCTTGACCCCGAAGAGTATCTTGTGCGGCAAGGGAACAAAATTTCTTGCAACCAACCGGGTGTACGTTCTTGAAATCCTGAAATTATCCCAAAAAGGATCAAAGTGAGATCCTTTTTTTGTCTCTGAAGAATACCGGGCCGAAACATTCACGGAGTCAAGGGCAAGTCCCGCCCACACACCTCTTGTCAGGATCTCTACCTCAAAATCGTACCTGGCGCCATAGCACTTGATATTCCGCAATGCAGAAACAGGGTACGCGCGAAAACCACACTGGCTGTCAGGAAGGCTCACACCGGATGCGCATTTCAACCAGAAATTCGAAAACCGTCTTCCAAAACGACTCAGACGCGGCACATTGACATTGGTCAGGTCCCTGTTGCCGACTATGATGGACAATGGATTTGCGCGAATTTTTTCTATGAACCGAACCGATTCGCATGGTCTGTGCTGTCCGTCCGCATCAATTGTAATGATGTGCGTGTAATTACGCGCCGCCGCCCATTCTGCTGCGGCAAGAATCGCAGCGCCCTTGCCCATGTTTTTGTGCAGGTCTATTCGAACGATCTTAAGCCCGTCCAGTCTTTCCGGCCCGTNNGTCTGTGCTCCCGTCATTAACTACAAGGACTGCCGGTCCAACACCAAGAGCTTTTTCCACAACCAGGCGCAATGTCTTGCCATTATTGTACGTGGGAATAACTATAAGGATCTTGAGGTCCTCTCTTGACCCTGCACAGTGTGTCACACTCATTGTTGTCTTGTTTTCTTGTATCCCCTTGTAAATAGAAAAAAATCCTTGAAATTGCCGACAAATCGCATCCAACTGTCCGGCGAATGTCGGAGCATACCAACATAGTGTAACATGGTTCTTGTGCGCACAAAATAGTTGCGGTAAAATTCTTTATATCTTTCCTCTAATCGCTTTTTGGTAAAGGCCTTTGGCACGAAAACAAAGTTAAGGCAGTTCATTAATTGCCAGTCTTCCTCAAAGGTTCCGAACTCACGGATATTCTTGTACAAAGGGGCCCCGGGAAAGGGGGTGAACTTAGCAAGGTTGAACTCATCCAATGGGAGGCTGAAGACGTATTGCATGCTTTTATCTATGCTTTCTTCGGTTTCTCCCGGAAGGCCCATCATGAAGAGACCCTTTGCTCTGATACCGGCCTTCTTTATCAGCAAGACCTTTTCCCTTATCATGTCGAGATCGTTGGTTGAACGGTGCATGCTTAACAGATCCCGGTCGCCTGTTTCAATTCCGAGGCTGATCATCCAGCATCCGGCTTTTTTCATCAATTTCAACAGATCGATATCGAGATATTCAGCCCTTGCCGCGCAGTTGAAGGTTGTCCCGATGCGAGAGCCGATCATCAGATCACAGAATTCCTCGATTCTTTTTCTGTTTATGGTGAATTGGTCATCATAATAGTTTATGTGCCTGATGTTGTATTTTTTTTTCAGGTACGCAGCGAGGTCAAACATATACTCTGCTGAATGGAACCGATATGAACGTCTGAAAACCGACCGGTCGCAGTATGAACATTGATAGGGGCAGCCTCGACTTGAAAGAGCTGTGGCGTTTGGCGCCTTGGGATAGTTGAATATTGGAAGCTTGTAGCTTGTCGGGAAACCGTCAAGCTTATGGTATGCGGGGAACGGAAGGGTGTCCAAGTCAAGCTGCCTTTCCCGAAAGCCTGTAAATATCACATCTTCGCCATCCCGGTAGATCAGGCCCTTGATCTCATTTGGCCCCTCGCCATCCCTTTCCACAAGTTCCGCAAGCGTATTCTCGCCTTCGCCCACGACACCGTAATCGATCACCGGATATTCAACCAGCAGTCTTTCCCGCAAGGAAGAGAGATGAACCCCTCCGAATACGGTCTTGACCCGGGGCATGATCTCTTTTATCTTTTCCGCAATACGGACGCCGTCCAGAAAACTTGAAGTTGTTGTAGTAAATCCGACAAAATCGGGGGGGGCCGAACGCATCCGCGCAAGCATCTTGTCGTCTTGATGCGGAAAGGCATAACAGTCATGAATAGAGGTCTTGTGCCCGTCTTTTTCCAGCCATGCAGACAGACTGCAAAGACCCATTGGGGGCATGATATTGGCAAGACGGGAGATGTCTTTTTCGCCCGGTATCCAGTTTGCGCCCAACGGATGGACAAACACTATCTTTTTCTTTGCGGACATAAATTCCGTTCTTTGCAATTCACTATTATTCGAATGGATCTGGATCAGTCCATCGACTGCCCGGAAATGATCGAACCTGTTGAGTTACAACCTGCGACCCTTGAATTACCAAGGAACGGGGACGGAATAACTTTCCCAAGCAGGCGCATAGATTCGGGTCAAGTTTGTTCGATCTCAAATCACAAAAGT
>LGVF01040800.1_pt1 | contig 17281 bp, 9 predicted proteins | sample 469901 | NCBI WGS metagenome assembly LGVF01 (sample SAMN03893561, study PRJNA290197) | marine sediment metagenome | material: sediment; isolation source: combined push core samples #3730, #5133, and #5579 collected at Hydrate Ridge | place: Pacific Ocean: Hydrate Ridge
CATTGCCACTTTACTTATTTTTCAGAAAAAGGCTGTCAAGAACTTTTTTGCTGAATAGTTACACTTGGAGAAGCGACAAAAACAGTTGCCCTCTTCAACTATTCAGCGGAGCATATGATTTTTCTTTCTCTCCAGATGGAAAATGGATTGTTTTTAAGAGGGAAAATTTCGCAGATGATACTATAAAAACCTACCTCATGCCCGTCTCCGAAAAATACCCGAATTATCTGGGCACGCCGATATTGCTGCTGAGCCCCTCTGGGCAATGGTGTCAGGCTTGCAAGATGGTAAGTTGTACCCGGAAGGTTATCCGGCGACTGAAATCGGCAAAAACCTGCTGTGTGTGGCCATCACCCGGGCCAGCAACCGGTTGGCGATTTATCACCATGAACCTCTGACAGGGTTGCTTTGCGACGGGCCTGTGGAGGAAGTTGGGATATGAGGGGCAGGTTGCCACGAAATCGCTTGGTGTCTTGATGATGACCAAAAGTTGCTGGGCAAAACAGCGATTATTTTGTAGACTACGCAGGGTTATGCGCGGTGTTTGTATTGAAGGGGCAGGCAACTTTTGATCTTCAAAAAGTAGCCAGCCCCCGGTGACTTCACCGCTGCCCCCCAAGTCGAAGAGTTGCTTGCGGTCATCAAGGGGGAACTGAGCCGCGAAGCTTTGCAAACCGTCCTCGGCCTGCAGGATCGCAAGTTGTTTCGCGAGCGTTATCTCAAACCCGCACTGGCCGATGGCTTGCTTGCAATGACCACCCCCGACAAGCCCAACAGTCGCTTGCAAAAATACCACCTCACCGACAAGGGCCGCCAATGGCTGGCCCCCTGATGACGATCCTATGACTCTCGACTACACCACTTTAGAACTGCTCCGTCAAAACCACCCGGCCTGGCGTCTGTTGTGTGCCAAACACGCGCCGCTGGTTGCTAGTTTTCTGCACCGGGTGTTCCTTGCCCCCAATGTGCGTATTTTATCCCAGGCTGATCTGGTCGAGGCGCTGGAGGATGAACTCTTTGCCCTGCGCGCACAGCAGGGTGCGGAGACGTTTCCCGGTTCTGCGCAAAGCTACCTGAATGATTGGGCAGAAAACGACAAGGGCTGGCTGCGCAAATTCTATCCGGCCGGGACGGATGAGCCGCACTTTGACCTGACTCCGGCGACTGAGAAGGCGCTGGCCTGGCTGGAGGGGTTGACCGAAAGGTCGTTTGTCGGTACCGAGTCCCGTCTTCTGACCCTGTTTGAACTACTGCGGCAGATGAGCGAGGGGAGTCAGACCGATCCCGAAATGCGGATTGCCGAGTTGCACAAACGCCGTGGCGAGATTGATGGCGAAATCGCCCGGATTCTTGCCGGGGATATTCCGCTTTTGGATGACACGGCGCTGAAGGATCGTTTCCAGCAATTTTTGCAGCTGTCGCGGGAACTGCTGACCGATTTTCGCGAGGTCGAGCATAACTTTCGCATTCTCGATCGCCGGGTGCGGGAGAGGATTGCTCTCTGGGAAGGGGCCAAGGGAGCGCTGCTCGAAGAGATTATGGGCGAACGCGATGCTATCGCCGATTCGGACCAGGGGAAAAGTTTTCGCGCCTTCTGGGATTTTCTCATGTCGCAGACTCGCCAGGAAGAGTTGAGCCGGCTGTTGCAACAGGTTCTGGCCCTGCCGCCAATCGTCGAGATGCGCCCCGAGGCCCGCCTGCAACGCGTACACTACGATTGGCTGGAGGCGGGGGAACATACTCAGCGCACCGTGGCCAAGCTCTCCGAACAGTTGCGCCGGTTTCTCGACGATCAGGCCTGGCTGGAGAATCGCCGTATCATGGATATCCTGCACGAGATCGAGGCCCATGCCCTGGCGCTCCGCGAAGACCTCCCTGCCGGAGATTTCATGCCCTTGGCCGAAACTTCCGCGCGTATCGAATTGCCCCTGGAAAGACCCCTTTATCGTCCTCCGGTCAAGCCGTTGATTGCAGATATCGCTTTGGACGAGGGGGATGCTGCCGTTGACACTGCAGTGCTCTATGCTCAGGTGGTGGTCGATAAGCCCGAACTTGCGCGGAATATTCGGCAGGAATTGCAGGTGCGTGCCCAGGTCAGTCTCGGGGAGGTGATTTCGCGACATCCTCTGCGCCATGGCCTGGCGGAACTGGTTGCCTATTTGCAACTGGCCGGTGAATGGCCGCAGACGGCGGTGGATGAGGATCAGCAGGAACGGGTGACCTGGCAGTCCGCGACGGGTGTGACCCGACAGGCGACGTTGCCGCGAATAATTTTACTGAGGAACGGATGATGGACTATGCTGACAGTGGGGTGAGCCAGGCGGTTGATGGCTCGAACGACCTCTCGACCGTTGTGGTGCCCCTTTTGAAGGGTGTCGTCTACCAGGAGGACAATCCTGGGCTGTGGAATTCTCTGCTCAGGCACCAGACCAGCGTTCGGGACTATATGGCTGTGCTCGGTTTGGAACTGATGCTCGACGAGGCTGAAGGGTACGCTTTTTTACGTTCTAAATCGGATATCGAGGAGGAGAACAGTCCCAACAACATCCCTCGGCTGGTGGCCCGGCGGCAACACTCGTATCCGGTCAGTCTGCTGTTGGCGTTGTTGCGCAAGAAGCTCGCCGAATTTGACGCCGGTGGCGGCGACACGCGCCTGATTCTTTCCCGTGACGAGGTGGTGGAACTGATCCGGATTTTTCTTCCGGCCGGGAGCAATGAAGTCAAGTTGATCGATCAGGTCGATGCCACTCTGAATAAAATCGCCGAGCTTGGTTTTATCCGCCGTCTGCGGGGGCAGGGGCAGATGATCGAAGTACGGCGGATTATCAAGGCGTTTGTCGACGCTCAGTGGCTGGCCGAGTTGGATCAACGGCTGGTCGAATATCGGCAGCACCTTTCGCAGCCGCAGGAGGGGACGGATGGCTGAGACTCTTGATCTGGAATTTATTGGTGATGACCGGCTGGCCGGTTTTCGGCTGCAACGTCTTGAGGTCTTCAATTGGGGGACCTTCGACGGGCGGGTCTGGACCTTGCGGCTGGGCGGGAAAAATGGGCTGCTGACGGGGGATATCGGTTCCGGAAAATCGACCCTGGTCGATGCCGTGACCACCTTGTTGGTGCCGAGCCAGCGCATCGCCTACAACAAGGCTGCCGGCGCAGAAAACCGGGAACGCACGCTGCGCTCCTACGTGCTGGGCTATTATAAGTCGGAGCGCCAGGACACCCTCGGTAGCGTCAAGCCCGTGGCTCTGCGCGAGCCCAACAGCTATTCGGTGGTGCTCGGCGTGTTTCACAACGTCGGTTACAACAAAACGGTGACCCTGGCCCAAGTCTTCTGGATGAAGGATGCCACAGCTCAACCCGCGCGCCTTTATGCCGCCTGCGAAGGGGATCTTTCCATCGCCGCCGATTTTTCCGGCTTCGGCACTGAGATCGTCGGCCTGCGCAAACGCCTGCGTGGGGCAGGGGTTGAGCTGTTCGACAGTTTTCCTCCTTACGGGGCCTGGTTCCGCCGCCGTTTCGGCATCGACAACGAGCAGGCGCTGGACCTGTTTCACCAGACCGTCTCCCTCAAATCGGTGGGTAATCTGACCGATTTTGTGCGCAGTCACATGCTCGAACCCTTCGATGTCGCGCCACGCATATCCGCCCTGATTCAGCATTTTGAAGATCTCAACCGGGCCCACGAGTCCGTCCTCAAGGCCAAAAAACAGCTGCAGATGCTGGACCCGCTGGTGGCGGATTGTGATCGTCACCAGGATCTGCTGCAAACAGCGGAAAACCTGCGGTTCTGTCGCGATACCCTGCGCCCCTGGTTCGCCAGCCTCAAGCTGGCGCTGCTGGAGAAGCGGCTTGGCGCTCTGGATGAGGAACTGACCCGTCATCAGGCCGCCATCCAACGTCTGGACGAGCAGCGCCGTGGGCAACAGGGGCGTGAGCGTGAGCTGCGCCGTACCATCGCCGAAAATGGCGGCGACCGGATTGAGAGTATCGGTGCCGAGATTCGGCAGCAGCAGGACGAGCTCGAGTGGCGCAGGCACAAAGCCACTCGCTATGGGGAACTGGCCCATTCGCTGGGGGTGCCTCCGGCGACCACCCCGGAGGATTTTCTGCGCCAGCGTGCTGATAATGTGGCCTTGCGCGAGGCAACCTCCGAGGCTGAAGCGCGGGTGCAGAACGATCTCAATGAAACCGGGGTGGTCTTCGCTCAGGAGCGTCAGGCGTATGGACAACTGGCGGCCGAGATCAAGGGGCTTAAAGCCCGCCGGAGCAATATTGACGAAAAACAGATTGCCGTACGGCGCTCCCTGTGTCAGGCGCTGAATCTGGCAGAAGAGGAGATGCCTTTTGCCGGCGAACTGCTCCAGGTGCGTGAGGACGAAGGGGACTGGGAAGGAGCCGTCGAACGGTTGCTGCACAACTTCGGACTTTCGCTGCTGGTGCCGGATCATCACTACGCCCGGGTGGCAGAATGGGTGGACCGTACCCATCTGAAAGGGCGTTTGGTCTATTTCCGGGTGCGGCCGCAGGGCCGCAGTGGGGGGCCATCGCTATCTCCCGATTCGCTGGCGCGTAAACTGGCGATTAAAACCGATTCGGCTTATTTTGATTGGCTGGAGCGTGAAGTCGCCCACCGTTTCGACCTGGTCTGTTGCACCAGCCAGGAGGCGTTCCGGCGGGAGAAAAAAGCCATCACCCTGGCCGGGCAGATCAAGGCACCGGGTGAGCGCCACGAAAAAGACGACCGTCACCGCCTCGATGATCGTAGCCGGTATGTGCTGGGCTGGAGCAATGCCGCCAAAATCGTGGCCCTGGAAGAGAAGGCGCAACGACAGGAGCAGCAGCTTGCTGAACTTGCCGGCCGCATAAGTGGCTTACAGCAGCAACAGACGACCTTCAAGGAGCGGCTTACGGCATTCTCCAAGTTGGACGAATATTCCGACTTCCGTGATCTCGACTGGCAGCCATTGGCCGTGGCAATCGCCAGGCTCGAAGCCGAAAAACGCGATCTGGAAGCCGCTTCAGATCTTCTGCAGACCTTGGCCGGGCAGCTTAAGGAGCTGGAAGCCGAACTGACTGAAACCGAAGGGCAGCTGGACGAGCGTAAGGATAAACGTTCCAAAACCGAGCAAAAAATCAGTGGCGCCAGGGAGTTGCAGCAACAGGCCCGCACTCTGCTGGCCGAGGCCGGAACGGACCCTGCCGAGCGGTTTGCCTTGCTGGAAAGCATGCGCGAGGAGGCTCTCGGTGGCCAGATTCTCACGGTCGAGTCCTGTGACAATCGCGAGCGGGATATGCGTGACTGGCTGCAGGCGAAAATCGACGCCGAGGATCGGAAGCTGGCGCGACTGAGCGAAAAGATCATCCGCGGGATGACCGAATACAAGAAAGAGTGGCAACTGGAAACCCGGGATGTGGATATCAACCTTGCTGCCGGCTTTGAATATCGCTCGATGCTTGAACAATTGCGGGCCGACGATCTGCCCCGCTTTGAGGGGCGCTTCAAGGAGTTGCTTAACGAGAATACCATCCGCGAGGTGGCCAATTTTCAATCCCAGCTGGCCCGCGAACGGGAGACCATCAAGGAACGCATTGCCCAGATCAACGAATCCCTCACCCAAATCGACTACAATCCCGGCCGCTACATCAGCCTCGAAGCGCAAATCACCAGCGACGCCGACATCCGCGAATTTCAGGCGGAGCTGCGTGCCTGCACCGAGGGGGCTCTGAGCGGCTCGGACGACGCCCAGTATTCGGAAGCAAAATTTCTGCAGGTGCGGCGGATCATCGAGCGGTTCCGCGGTCGTGAAGAGTACTCTGATCTTGATAAGCGCTGGACCGCCAAGGTCAGCGACGTGCGCAATTGGTTTGTTTTTGCTGCCAGCGAGCGCTGGCGTGAGGATGACAGCGAACATGAACATTACGCCGATTCGGGGGGCAAATCCGGGGGGCAGAAGGAGAAGCTCGCCTACACCGTGCTGGCGGCCAGTCTGGCCTATCAATTCGGCCTGGAATGGGGGGCGATCCGTTCGCGTTCCTTTCGCTTCGTGGTCATCGACGAAGCCTTCGGGCGCGGTTCCGATGAATCGGCGCAGTACGGCTTGCAACTCTTCGCCCAGCTCAATCTGCAATTGCTGATCGTCACCCCGCTGCAAAAAATCCATATTATCGAGCCCTTTGTCGCCGGGGTCGGGTTTGTGCACAATGAGGACGGGCGTTGCTCGGTGTTGCGCAACCTCAGCATCGAGGAATATCGCGCTGAGAAGCAGAGGCTGCAGGGATGAACTGGACGACCCCGGCCGATTTGCGTGATCAGGTGCAAAAGCTCTGGGATCGGGGGCTGCTGCTGTCTGCCTTGGCTGGCGGCGAGGCGATTTTTCCCCGCCGTTTGACGCTCAAAGGGCCCGGTTCCAGAGAACTCAGCGAGTGTTTCGTCGATGTGCGGAATTGGATCGCACAACTTGCCGGTGCCGCCGGCCCTTACCGGATTGCGTGGCGCAGCGTCAACCATCGCGTTCTTGGGGCCAACCAGATTCCGGCGGAAATCTGGATCGATTCGCTGGAGGATGCCCTGGGGTTGCTTGGCAAGCGCCGTGCCGCCGAAAAGTTTGCCGCGCTTGTCGCCCTGACCCGTGAGCGTCAGCCCGAACTGATCCCCTGGCTGACCAAACGGCCTCTGCGCTCCCTGGAGCTGGCCGATGACTGGTCGCGCTTGCTTGACATTGTAGCCTGGCTGCGGAACCATGCCAGGCCAGGCATCTATCTGCGGCAGATCGATCTTCCGGGTGTGCACAGCAAATTCATCGAAGGCCTGCGGGGTGTGCTGGGGGAGCTGTTCGATCTGGTGTTGCAGCCGCAGGCGATCGATGCGACCACCACCGGCGTCGCCGGGTTCTGCCGTCGCTATGGTTTTCAGGATAAACCCCTGCGGGTACGGTTTCGTATCCTTGATTCAAAACATGCTTTGCTTCCAACCAATACCGACCAGGATATCACGGTGACGCAGGAGACCTTTGCCCAACTGAATCTGCCCGTTGCCAAGGTGTTTATCACCGAAAACGAGGTGAACTTTCTGGCTTTTCCCCCGGTGGTTGATGGGCTGGTGATTTTCGGCGCCGGCTATGGTTTTCAAAATCTGTCTGCCGTGCACTGGTTGCAGGATGTAGCGATACATTATTGGGGCGACATCGACACCCACGGCTTTGCCATTCTTAATCAGCTGCGGGGCACCTTTCCACAGGCACGCTCTTTGCTGATGGATTGGCAGACCTTGCTGGTTCATCGAACCCTTTGGGGTATTGACTCGCACCCCGAAACGCGTGACCTGCAACGTTTATCGCCTGCAGAGACCCGGGTGTACAATAAGTTACGACAAAACCACTGGGGCGATCGCACCCGTCTTGAACAGGAGAAAATTGGTTTCGATTGCTTGGTTGAGGTTCTGGAAAAACTGTCCCGGGGCGATCTGGAGCAAGCATAGGGGATAGTGGCTAAAGGTCCGCCCATCGACACGGGCTTGCGTAATCGGGTGGTTTTTCCAAGGAAGGTCAACCGTGTCAGGCTTGCAAGATTGCAAGATTGCAAGCTGATTTTTTTCTTGGGGGTGATATGAGCGAGAACAGAAGTAGGACCTCAGAGGATTTTCGCGCCTGGGTGCCGGATTTCGATGACTGGCCGCGAAGCTGGATGGGCCTTAGTGAAGATCTCGCTTACGGTCGGAGATTGCTTCCCTATTTTTCCGATTTCCTACAGGCTCTCCATGCCGAAGGGATGTCCAGAAAAACCTTCACCCAATATCGTGACAATCTGTGGCTGCTTGGTGGGACAATCATTCGCAATGTCTCCTTGTATGAAGAATATCAGGACGATCCGCTGGAAAAGTTGATCGAATCGGTGGCTAATGATGGCAACCTTCCGGAGCATTTTGACCGGATGAGTCAGGCTGAGCTGAGGGCTTTCGAGCGCATGTGTCGTAGATTTGAAAATTTCTTTGGGCATCGACCTGGTAACAGGGAAGGTCAATCGTGTTAGGCTTGTGTCAATGGTGTCTCAATGGTGTCAGGCTTGCAACATGGTAAGTTGATGCTATCCTTTTCTTCGCCTTATCAAGAGGGTTGAAAATGAGAACCTGTCCCTTCTGTGCCGAAGAAATCCAGGATGCCGCCATCAAGTGTAAACACTGTGGTGAGTTTCTGGATGGTTCCAAATCCCCGAGCCATGCAGCAGAAAAGCTTCCCTGGTATTTCCGAACATCCGTTATTGTTATTGCCCTCTCCTCGGTAGGTCCCCTGGCGTTGCCCCTGCTCTGGTGGCGGCCAAAAACCTCCCTGGCGTGGAAAATCGGACTCACGATCGGAATCCTGCTGCTCTCTTGGGTGCTGTGCCTGACCATGATAGAGTCCCTCCGCGGTTTTGAAGAGTATTTCAAGCTACTCGATTCGCTGTGATTTGACGGGTTCAGCTCTGGCTGGACAGGGGGACTGCTGGCAAGGGGGAACCAGGCCAATACAGGCACAGATTCTGCTGACGCGCCGTTTTTCAAAAAGCATCCCGAGCTGAAACCTCGTCTCGCCAAGCTGCTGGCCGATTTGCAGAACGATCCATTTCAACCATGCCGACCGGTCGACCTGGCCCCTCCCCAAGCACGGCTATTTTCAAATAGTTTTCGCTGGCGGAGCTCGCGGCCGATTGCCGAAGGCCGGCGAGCTTGATCTGTTTCTTCTTGCGCTCGGCTCCTGACAACCGGCGAGGATATGTTAAAATTCTTCAGTACCCGGCCACGGAGGCTAAGGGCACGGAACCACTGATTTTCCTGCCGACCGGGCGATATCAGATCGCCGGCGGGATCCGGGGATACCGATGAATTTTGCCGAGCGGTTTTACGACAGTTGCGGTTTCGGTCTGCTGGCTCAGCTCAAGAACCGGCCGAGTCACGGCCTGGTGGAGGATGGGATCCGCGCCCTTGCGCGGCTTATGCACCGCGGTGCCATCGCCGCCGATGGAAAAACTGGCGACGGCAGCGGTTTGCTCTGCTCCATGCCCCAGGCCTTTATGCGCCGGGTCGCGGCGGAGCGCGGTGTCTCCTTGCCCGAGCGGTTTGCGGTGGCGATGCTGTTTTTAAGCGACGAGGAGCGGCAGCTCGCGGTGCTGCGGGAGGAGTGCGAAAAGAACGACCTGCAGCTGCTGCTGGTCCGCGAGGTGCCCCTGAACAGCGAGGCCCTCGGCGAGCGGGCTCTGCAGCTGCTACCGTACATCCGCCAGGCCTTCGTGGTGCCGGCGGCCCTGGTTGCCACCCGGCGCTTCGATGCGCTGCTCTATCTGACTCGCAAGGGGGTGGAGCACCGCCTGGCCGCGGATCGGGACTTTTACATCCCGTCCTTCTCCCGCCGGGTCGTTTCCTACAAGGGTCTGGTGCTGCCGACCCACCTGCGCAGCCTCTATCCCGATCTGGCCGATGAGGACTTCGCCTGCTCCTTCGTCCTGTTTCACCAGCGCTTCTCCACCAACACCCAGCCCCTGTGGAAGCTGGCCCAGCCTTTTCGCACCCTGGCCCACAACGGCGAGATCAACTCCCTGCAGGCCAACCGCTTCAACGCCCTGCACAAGTTCAACGACGCCAAAAGCCCGATGTTTTCCGCGGCTGAACTGGCCCGCCTGCAGCCGCTGCTGGAGGACAACGCCAGCGACAGCGCGAGCCTCGACAATATGCTCGAATTCCTCCTTGCCAACGGGGTCGATTTTTTCAAGGCGGTGCGCGCCCTGATCCCGCCGCCGCGCCACAACGTCGCCCACATGGACGCCCACCTGCGCTCTTTCTACGAATATATCTCCACCGCTTTCGAGCCCTGGGACGGTCCGGCGGCCATCAGCCTCACCGACGGCCGCTATGTTGGCTGCATCCTTGACCGCAACGGCCTGCGGCCGGCAAAGTATCTACTTACCACCGACGACCGGCTGCTGGTGACCAGCGAATACGGGGTGCTGGACATCCCCCCCGAGCAGATTCGTGAACGGGGTCGCCTGCAGAGCGGGCAGATGATCGCCGCCGATCTGGAGCAGGGCCAGTTTTTCACCAGCGACGACATCGACCGCTATCTGATGGAGTCCCAGCCCTACAGCGAGTGGCTCACCGCCCACAGCTGCTACCTGCAGGAATTCATCGAGCAGCAGTTCGATGACCTGGCGGGCTATGAGTGCGCCGAGCTGGCCAACAGCCAGCGCTATTTCAACGTCACCCACGAGGTTCTGGAAATCTACGTCCGGCCGATGTTAGAGGTGGGCAAGGAACCGACCGGTTCCATGGGCGACGACACGCCGATGGCCGCTTTCTCCAGCCAGCAGCGCAGCTTCTGCGAGTTTTTTCGGCAGCACTTTGCCCAGGTGACCAACCCGCCTATTGATCCCTACCGGGAAAAGGCGGTGATGTCGTCGACGATCGGCTTTGGCGAAGCGGGTAACCCCCTGCTGGAAACTGCCGATCGGGCCCGGCGTCTGAAGGGCATCTCGCCGATCCTGTCCCCGGAGATCTTCGAGGTGCTGCTCTCCTTCGGCGATCCGGAGCACCCCCGCTACGACCCGCGCTATAAGGTCGGGGTGCTTGCCACCGGTTTTCAGAACGACCTGCAAGCCAGTCTGCGGTTGCTCGGTAACCAGGCGCAGCAGAAGGTGGCCGAGGAGGGCGTGCGTACCCTGGTCCTTGACGACCGGGGCCTCGACGCTGAACACAAGCTCATCCCTATGGCCATGGCCGTCGGCTATATCAACCAGCGCCTGTTGCAGGCCGGACTGCGCCAGCTGGTGAGCATCGTTGCCGTGAGCGGCGAGGTTTGCGATCCCCACGCCGCCTGCGTGCTCCTCGGCTATGGCGCGGTGGCGGTCTATCCCTGGCTGCTCTACGCTAGCGGCATGGCCCTGTGCGCCCACAGCGGAAGCACCCCGCGGGAAACCCGCCAGGGACTGCGCAACCTGTATCGGGCTCTGACCATGGGGATCCTCAAGATCATGTCCAAGATGGGGATCAGCACCGTCGCCAGCTACTGCAACGCGGCCCTGTTCGACATCATCGGCCTGTCTGACGAGATCGGCGCCGACTGCTTCCCCGGCACCGCCATCCACCTGCCGGGCCTGGACTACGCCCAGATCGAAGCGCGCATCGCGGCGGTGCATGACAAGGTGTTCCGGCGCAGCTTCATGACCCCGGTCTACCCCCTTGAGATCGGCAGCTGCTACCAGCACAATGCCGCCAGCGAATATCATGATTTCGGTGCGCAGACGGTGCTGGCGGCGCATCAATTCGCCCGTACTCTGGAACGGGAGGACTACCTGGCCTTCCGCGACCGGGTGGCCCGCCGCGAGGGTTGCTTTATTCGCGACTTCCTGGTCTTCAGCAGTGAGTGTGAGCCGATCCCCCTTGACCAGGTGGAGTCGGTGGCGGCCATCACCCGCCGCTTCGATTCGGCGGCCATGTCCCTGGGCTCCATTTCGCCCGAATGCCACGAGGCCCTGGCCGAGGCCTTGCACATCCTCGGCGGCTGCTCCAACAGTGGCGAGGGGGGCGAGGACCCGGCTCGCTACGGCACCAGCCGCAACAGCAAGATCAAACAGATCGCCTCGGGGCGCTTCGGCGTGACCCCGGCTTATCTGCGCAGCGCTACGGAAATTCAGATAAAGATGGCCCAGGGCGCCAAGCCCGGCGAGGGCGGCCAGTTGCCGGGCAACAAGGTAAGCCCGCTGATCGCCACCCTGCGCTATACGGTGCCGGGGGTGACCCTGATCTCGCCGCCGCCCCATCATGACATCTACTCCATCGAGGATCTTGCCCAGCTGATCTTTGATCTGCGCCAGGTCAATCCGGCGGCGCGCATCTGCGTCAAGCTGGTCTCCTGCGACGGGGTCGGCACCATCGCCTCCGGCGTGACCAAGGCCTATGCCGATCGCATCGTGATCTCGGGCTGTGACGGGGGCACCGGCGCCGCGCCGCAGACTTCTATCAAGTTCGCCGGCAACCCCTGGGAGCTGGGTTTGAGCGAGGCCCACAATACCCTCAAGGCCAATGGCCTGCGGGAACTGGTGGAACTGCAGACCGATGGCGGCCTTAAGATCGGTTCCGACGTGGTCAAGGCGGCTATGCTTGGCGCCGAATTTTTCGGTTTCGGCAGCGCCCTGCTGGTGATGCTCGGTTGCAAGATGCTGCGGGTCTGCCACCTCAACAGCTGTTCGGTGGGGGTCGCCACCCAGCAGGAAACCCTGCGCGAGCACTTTGTCGGCACGGTGGATAAGGCGGTGGCCTATCTGCGCAACGTCGCCGAGGATGTGCGGGAGATCCTTGCCGGGCTGGGGGTGCGCAGCCTCGATGAGGTCATCGGCCGCAGCGACCTGCTGGCGGTTATCGATGATCCCCAGGCCAAAAGTTTCGATTTTTCCCGGCTCCTTGAGCGCATTGACGGCCCCGACCTGAAGCGGCTGCCCAATCCGCCCTTCGACGACAACGCCTTCGAAAAGCAAGTGCTAGAGGAGGTGCTGCCGGTGATTCGCGATCCCCGCCGCGAGCTGCTGGTGGAGCGGCGCATTCAAAACGTCAACCGCAGCTTCGGTGCCCTGATCAGCGGCGAGGTGGCCCACTATTTCGGCAATGCCGGCCTGCCCCGCAATGCCCTGACCTTCCGCCTGCAGGGGGTGGCCGGCCAGTCGCTGGGCGCCTTTCTGTTGACCGGCCTCAACATCTTCCTCGACGGGGTGGCCAACGACTACGTTGGTAAGGGGATGCACGGTGGGCGGATTATCGTCACCCCGGCCATTTACCAGGAAGGCACCTCGGCCGTGGGCAATACCTGCCTCTACGGCGCCACCGGCGGCAAGCTGTTCGTTGCCGGCACCGCCGGAGAACGGTTCGCGGTGCGTAATTCAGGGGCTTTGGCGGTGGTGGAGGGAACCGGCGACCATGCTTGCGAATACATGACCGGCGGTACGGTGGTGATCCTCGGCGAGACCGGCATCAATTTTGGCGCCGGCATGACCGGAGGCGCGGCCTTCGTCTACGACCGCGGCAAAACCTTCATGGACAAGCTCAACCGCGAACTGGTGGAGGCGCGGCGCATCAACGTCGACGAGGACAGCGAGGGCAAGATCTATCTGCGCAAGATCCTGCTCTCATACCACAACCGGACTCGCAGCCCCAGAGCCGCCCGCATCCTCGACAACTTTCGCGAAGAGCTGGCCTATTTCTGGATGGTCACCCCCAAGGACATGAAGGCGCCGCTCAATCCCAAGGAAGGGGACTGAGCTTCAACCGGCTCAATACAGGAATCCAACCATGCAGAATTTTATCGAGACCAGCCGCCGGGAACCGGAGAAAAAGAATGTCAACCTGCGCCTGCGCAGCTTCGACGAGATCTACCACTATTACGACCTGGCCCAGGTGGCTCCCCAGGCCGAACGCTGCGTCCAGTGCGGCGATCCCTTCTGCGCCACCATCGGCTGTCCGCTGGGCAATTACATCCCCCAGTGGCTGGCCGCCATTGCCAACCGGGACCTGGAGACCGCCTTTCTGCTCTCCAACGAAAGTTCGCCTTTCCCGGAGATCCTCGGTCGCATCTGCCCGCATAACACCTTGTGCGAGTGTGCCTGCACCCTGAACGACGGCTACGGGGCCATCACCATCGGCGCCATTGAGGCGTCGATCACCGACCTGGCCTTCGCCAAGGGGCTGGAACTGCCTTTTCCCGGCATCACCCGCGAGGCCCGGGTGGCGGTCATCGGTTCGGGGCCGGCGGGCATGTCCTGTGCCCACTTCCTGTTGCGCGCCGGCATCGGCGTCGATATGTACGAGCGGTCCGATGAACCTGGCGGTCTGCTGGAGCTGGGCATCCCCAATTTCAAGCTGGATAAGGCCATTGTGGCCCGCCGTTTCGACATCCTGCGTCGGGCCGGTCTGCAGTTGCATCTAAACCGGGAGGTGGGGCGCGATCTGGAGTTCGGCCAATTGCTTGAGAGCCATGACGCCATCTTCCTCGGCGTTGGCGCCACCGGCGGCAGGCTGCCCCAATTGGCTCACGAGGGCCACGGCAACGTGTTTCGCGCCATGGAGTTTCTCAGCGAGATTCTGCATCGCTTGCACGGCGGCCCCATCCATCACCGCTTCGACGTGCGGGACAAGCGGGTGGTGGTCATCGGCGGCGGCGACACCGCCATGGACTGCCTGCGCACCGCCCTCCGCCAGGGCGCGGAATCGGTGACCTGCCTCTACCGCCGCGACCCGTCGAACATGCCGGGCAGCCACAAGGAGTACCACAATGCCCAGGAAGAGGGGGTGACTTTCCTGTTCCATCGGGCGCCGACCCAGATCATCGTCGACGAGGGCGACGGTCGGCTGCGGGGGGTGGAGGTGCGCAACACCCGTCTTGCCGGCTGCGGCGCCGACGGCCGGCACCTGGTCGAAGAACTCCCCGGTACCGAGCACAGCGTCCCGGCCGAGGTGCTGATCCTGGCCCTCGGTTTCGACGTGGAGGAGTTCGAGTTTGTGCAGCAGGCCGGGGTGAAGACCGACGCCAGCCGGCGGATGGTCATCGATCGACGCAGTGGCCGTACCTCTCATCCCAAGATCTTTGCCGGCGGCGACTGCTCGCGGGGTGCCCATCTGGCGGTGACCGCCGCCGCCGACGGCCGTCGGGCGGCCCTGGCGATCATGGAACAGCTGCTCGGTGATCCGCCGCCGACGGTTTGAGTGGAGGTTTTCTGGGTCAGGCCTGACAAAAGGATATTTAAACCAGCCGAAGAACCGTGAAAGGGGAAAAGCCTTTTCTCGATGAAATGGGTCAAAGTTGAACAAGGGGCAAGCAAAGACTTGACCCTTTTGCCCTTTGCCCTTTGCTCCTTTTGATTTCTTTGCTGCGGCTGACTATCATTCGGCACATGCTGCAGAGCAAATACACCGATCTCAAAATCCAGGCTTTTGCCCGAAAACTTCCCAAATCTACCTTTGAATTGCTCCAAAAGTGATGATAGATTGATGGCGTAGCAAAAAGTTCGCCCTTGTATGTTAGTTCCAAAGCAAATCAGAGTAAGGATTATTTATTCATGTCGGTGTAGGATGAAATTTTTGCTTAACCATCCTGTAAGTTTTTGCGAGTGCATTATAGATTGATATGTACAACTGCAGGTCATCTTCCCGGTTTTTACTGGGACAACGAGATATCTCAACTCTATGCGACTTTGTTCAATGGGAGCAAACAAATGGACTTTTCCGATAATTCTGAATTCCCTATCGACCTGGAACGGCTGATACCGGATGCAATTGCTCAGGCGTTGAGCGATGAAGATTCGCACTCTCTGCTCATGTGGCTGAAAAACAAGCTGCCGGAGTATACCGATCCGGCCGTTAAGCAGGAAATCCCGCCCGATATGTACCAGCCGCTGGCCGCTCATTTGGGTTTGGCTATCTGGAATGCGCTGCCGTTGCCGGGTAACAACTTTCGACCCCGCCCGCTCTCTTTTCCGGGACGCAACGAGCCTTGTCTGTGCGGTTCGGGGCGTAAGTACAAACATTGCTGCGCCGGGGTGCCCAAGGGGCCGCCCCTCGACACGCTGGATATTTGGCCCCTGGTGCTTGAGCAATTGCCCCCATCACAACGCCGTCGGGCTCTGGACCAACATAAGGTCCCGCCCGATTCGCTGATCACGGCAGCCCTGGACTGTACCGACGAGCAACGTTATGACGAGGTACTCGAACTGTTGGAGCCCTTGTTTGCGGGCTCCTTGAGAAAGCCGCGGCCTGTTGTGGCAATGGGATTACAGCTATTATGCGATGCTTATGACGAACTGGGGCAAGCGAAGAATAAAATGGTTTTGCTGGCCCGCATCTCTGCCGAAGCGCCGGCTTCGCCTCTGCGAGCCGGGGCGTTGCAGCGTCTGACCTCCATCCACCTCGACCGGGAGGATACGGTCGAGGCCCGCCAGGCCTTTGAACGGGCCATGCGGGACGCTCCCGACGATCCCAGCCTCTCCTGTCTGGAAATTCAGCTGCTGGCCGCTGAGGAGCGCTGGGAACAGGCGCAACTGCGGGCGCACTTTTGGCTAAGGCGCTTGCAACGCAGCGATTTCACTCGGGAAGAGATTGAACCGATCATCGAGTTTTTAGAGGGCGCCAAGGAGGACCCCAAGACGGCGCTGGAGAAATTCTTAGGCCCAAAGGAGGATTTGTCAGCCGACATTCAGGAGCTGTTGAAGTGGATCGAAATAGTCATCCGGCGGCCTTTGCCCTCTTACCGGGCTGTCGGGGAAGCGGATGTAACAGGCGAAGATCGCAACCAGGATCTGGCCCAGCACCTGCAGGACATGGGCGTTCCCAAACAGGAAGTTCTGGAGGCGCTGAACGACCTCGAGGAGCAGTCTTCCGGTTTAACGGAGGGAGGGGATACAGGGCCGGATAGCGATGGGGACCTGGCGTCGCAGGATGACGCCGGCCAGATATTGCAGCCTCCCAAAGCCCTGCGGGTATTGGAGCAGGACTGGCATGCGCTGGCTGGCCTGACAAAACCTTTCGGTACCGCTGATCTGCCGATGGACGATTGGCAGGGTTGGGAGCCGGGTGCCGCGCAACGCTGGCAGGAGTTTCTGGCCCACCATCCGGAGGCCGGCGACAGCCTGGACATCATCGATGACCTGATTACCGCCATACTGGCGTACCCCGAGGGCATGTCGGCAACCCTGGTGTTCCGGGGCGCCCTGCCGCTGCTGCAGCGTGCCGACGCTATTATTCAACAAGCCGTGGAAGGCCGGGAATCCGCACACCTGTCCTGGCTGTACCTCGAGAATCGCCCGGTCCTGCGCTGTCTGGTTCGGCTATTTCAGATAACTGCCTACAGTCTGGAGGACGAAGATGAATCGGAGCGCCTGTTTTCCTGGCTGCTCAGCCTGAATCCTCGTGATAATCACGGTATGAGGGTGGAGGCCATGAACCTTTACCTGAGGCGCGGGCAAAACGAAGCTGCCGTAAATTTGGCGCAACGATTTCCCGACGACCTGCTGGTGGAGATCCGCTATGGTCTGGTGCTGGCCCTCTACCGCCTCAATGGCGCCCGCAGTGCCCAACAGGCCGCCGAGGCCGCCATCAGCGAATTTCCTCTGGTCGCCAAGTACCTGATTCGCAGCAGCGTCAGTCGCCCCTGGATATCGCCCTACGGGGTGGAGCATGGGGGCAAAGACCAGGCCTGGATCTATCGGGAAACCATGCGGGAGCAATGGAAGGCCACCCGCGGAGCCTTGGCCTGGTTGAAAAATATTC
>LGVF01070393.1_pt1 | contig 17263 bp, 18 predicted proteins | sample 469901 | NCBI WGS metagenome assembly LGVF01 (sample SAMN03893561, study PRJNA290197) | marine sediment metagenome | material: sediment; isolation source: combined push core samples #3730, #5133, and #5579 collected at Hydrate Ridge | place: Pacific Ocean: Hydrate Ridge
CCAGATAAATAATAATGGCTTCAGACTGGAAGGTGCTACAGTGATAATGGCTGGTGCCGTTCTAACCGGTAACCGGATATCCCTTGGCGAGGGTGTCCTTATTGAATGCGGAGCAATGATAAAATCACCAGCCGTAATTGGTGACTGCTGCGAAGTACGGCAGGGAGCATATCTTCGTGGGTATGTGCTGACCGGGAAACGATGCGTCCTTGGCCATACAACCGAAATTAAACATTCTATTTTCCTCAATGATGCCAAAGCAGGACACTTTGCCTATCTTGGAGACTCAATTCTTGGCAACAACACCAATCTCGGAGCCGGCACTAAATTCGCAAATCTGAGGTTTCTCCCCGGGAATTTAACTCTGTTTCATAACGGGAAGAGAATTGACACAGGCAGAAGAAAATTCGGTGCCATCCTGGGAGATGACGCTCAAACCGGATGCAACTCGGTTACCAATCCGGGAACGATTTTCGGCAAAGGAGCTATACTAATGCCCAATGCCACCGCCCGGGCGGGATACCACTCTGAAAAAAGCATCCTGCGATGAGAGTGATGGTCTCCCCATGAAATGAATTTCACAACGATGACACCGCTTCACTGTTATGAAAGTAATGTAACCGGGATTCGAAGGAGTGTTGTCAAACGACCCTCCTCGATTTCTTGTTTATTATTGCAGAAGTCCTAGGGTAATGCACTAAATATAGCAGCAAGGAGTAATAAATGGGATCAAATCTTAAAAATCGAAGCTTCTTAAAACTTCTCGATTTTTCACTTGAAGAAATTGACTTTTTGCTCGGACTGTCGGCCGATCTGAAAAAAGCGAAATATGATGGGTCTGAACAGCAAAAACTACGTGGTAAGAATATCGTCCTGATATTTGAGAAGTCCTCAACCCGAACCCGATGTGCCTTTGAGACTGCAGCTTATGATCAGGGGGCAAATGTCACTTACCTTGGACCAACCGGCTCACAAATGGGAACCAAGGAATCAATTAAAGACACTGCCAGGGTTTTGGGCCGCATGTATGACGGTATTGAGTTTCGTGGGTTCGAGCAATCCAAGGTAGAGCAACTTGCCAAATATTCCGGTGTACCGGTATGGAATGGATTGACTAATGAATTTCATCCAACCCAGGTACTTGCAGATCTACTCACGATACGGGAACACTCCGACAAACCGTTGAACCAGATCACTTTTGGCTATCTGGGAGATGCAAGAAACAATATGGGGAATTCCTTGATGATCGGTTGCGCTAAAATGGGGATCGATTTCCGGTCTGTTTCACCCGACAACCTGCAGCCGAACCAGCATCTTGTGTCAACAGCACTTCAAATTGCCAAAGAGACCGGAGCCAAAATAACGATTACAGAGGATATTGCTGCCGGGGTAAAAAATTGCGATTTTCTCTGTACTGATGTCTGGGTCTCCATGGGAGAGCCGGAAAACGTGTGGAAAGAGAGAGTCTCCACACTTCTCCCCTATCAAGTTAACTCCGGGATACTGAAAATGACCGGCAACCCTTCTGTGAAATTCCTGCACTGCCTCCCCGCCTTTCACAATCGTGAAACTGACATTGGGGAGCAAATTTACCAGACCTTCGGTCTTGAGGCTATGGAAGTCACGGAGGATGTGTTTGAATCGCCGGCATCTGTTATTTTCGACGAGGCAGAAAACCGGATGCATACAATCAAAGCGATTATGGTTGCCACACTGGAAGACTAAAACTACACTGTCAGTAAAACACTAAGGAGGTTCTGGAAATTTTAAAGCCCGGCCAGCATGGTTCCACTTTTGACGGGGCATTGGATAGAATTAAGCAGGTTTTTGGGCGATAAATAAATACAGGGAGGGTAGAGTGAGAAAATTTGATTTGGAACATGTTTATGAATCCCAGCAGTTTGACTCGGAACTGCTGGATATCATTTTCAATGTAGCAGATGAGATGAAAAAAGATCTCGCAGCAGAACAGCGACGTTACTCTCAAGTGCTGAATGATAAAATCATGGCTTCTCTTTTTTATGAACCATCAACACGTACCCGTTTTTCATTTGAGAGTGCCATGGCAAGACTAGGCGGCAGCATCCTGACCACAGAAAATGCCAAAGAGTTTTCCAGTGCGTCAAAAGGCGAAACTCTCTATGACTCTACAAAGGTTATGTGCGGGTATGCCGATCTTATAGTCATGCGACACAATGAACCGGGCAGCGCAAAAATGGCGGCAGAGGCCTCCTCAGTTCCGGTAATCAATGCCGGTGACGGTTCCGGTCAGCATCCTACCCAGGCATTGCTGGATCTCTATACAATTAGAGACTGTTTTCCAGCTGTTGATAACTTATCAATTGCCATGGTTGGAGATTTAAAATATGGACGTACAGTAAGATCCCTTTCCTATCTGCTGACTAAGTATGACAACATTACAATTTACTTTGTTTCGCCGTCAGTTTGTAAAATGGATGATGATATCAAGGACTATCTCACAGTGAACAACGTTGAATGGAAAGATGAAAGTTCACTTGAAAAAGTGCTGCCATTGGTAGACTGTGTCTATATGACCCGTATTCAGAGAGAGCGCTTTCATGACCCGGAAGATTACGAACAGGCGGCGGGAAAATATATTATTGACGTGGAGCAGGCCGGGTTAATGAAAAAAGAGAGTATCATCATGCACCCTCTGCCACGGGTTGATGAAATATCCCAGAAGGTAGACAACGATCCGAGGGCCCAATATTTCCAGCAGGCCAGAAACGGTCTCTTTATTCGAATGGCCTTACTGCTTTTGCTTTTGGGCAACGATATTGATGATTGAATGCAGAAAACCTTTGTAACTCAGACATAGCCCTGCATCCCCTCAAATATTAGAACCCCTTGAAAGAAAAATGGTTTCTCCTTAAGTATATCGAGACTAATCTTTATTATAATAAACTGAATAATGACGTGTAAAAATGACTATCGACTGGCCTGAAAAATTTGCACGCAAGGGCCATGAATTATTTCTATCGGGCCTGCCAATAGCCCTGCATTGCCATCACTACAATATGAATCTGCAAAAAACCCTTGAAACATCTCTTGGCAGCGAAGGGGTTCTGCTTCTATACACGGCAGCAGAAGAATCAAGTCACGCCGGGTTCACCTCCTTTCTCGAGCACCATCCCAAAATTGTAACGGCTAAATCAAAACTGGAACTCGCCTCAACCAGTTACCAATACTGTGGGCTTGGAATTATTAACTTCACAAAAATTGGGCCGGAAGGCGGCATTGTCACCAGCCCTCATAGTCATCATGTTACCGGCTGGCTGGCTAAATTCGGTAAAAGACAAAATGTTGGCTGTTTTTTTACAGGAGGGTGGGTTGCCGGTGTTCTCGCAGCGATTTATAATAAACATATCGGTTACTTTTCAGTTGATGAACTTGAATGCAAGATGAGCCTGTCAAAGGAATGTGTTTTTGAGGTGAAAATTGCATAGGGTGATGTTGCAGTATTGATTGTTCTCGAACAGAACCCGAAATAAACGTATATATTAATAAATCTTCAGAGAATTGAAGGAATTTTAATGGCTATCGATACAGATAAAATTGTGCATGCCGTCATGCATGGCAGCAGAATCCGTGAGGAAAAAGGTATCATCCCCCTATTCGGCGTTTATTTATCTATGATATCAGTCCAGTACTATAACGGGATCTCCTTTGGTTTTGAAAAGGCAACTGGTAATGATGGCTTCGCTGAAAACCTGCTTGTAGAAGCTGGACAGGAATGCGGTTATGCTACCTTCCAGGGAGTGAGAAGTTCCTGGGAATGGGAGGAGGTGGTCAAGCCAATGATAGAAGATATAGAAGACCAGATTCACTGTTTTGTCTCAATTGCAATAGCTTTTGGTTGGGGAGATCTAACAGTGCAGGAACTGGTTCCTGGTAAAAAACTGGTAATCCGCGCCACTGACCTCTACGAGGCAAAAGGTTATCTGGACGTTTACGGGAAAGCCGATTCAGGAAAATGCTATATGGTAAGGGGGGTTACCGGAGCACTTATGGACCTGGTGTATGGAGATGATTATCCCGAAGGCTGTTTTCAATATACTGCCGTCGAGACGTCCTGTGTGGCTAAGGGAGACCCGTATTGTGAGTTTATTGCACAACGAACAACCAGCTAATTCATCCCCTGAGGGCTGGCAGTCTTGCAGACAGTTTCATAACTGTATCAAGGTTCTTTGTGAAGCCTATGACGATACTGATGCAAATTGCTGGTTGATCCCCAAAACCCACTGCCAAAACTATATATTTGAAGATTTCTTCGACAAAATGGCCTCCTGCCTTTCCTGTGACTATTTCAAGGAAATAGGGGCTCAGGACCCCAAAGGTCTCAATTTTTTTATTGCCGAACAACTCCGAAACTGCAACAGGAAAGCCTTTGAACAGCAATTCCAGAAAGAGGCAAGTTTTGTTGCAATCTTGAATAGAATTCCCGATGGCCTGTTTACCTTTGATAAGGACTGGCGGATAAATTATTTCAACCCTGCAGCTGAAAAAATAACAGGATTTTACGCCAGAGATGCGATTGGTATGTATTGTGATGATGTTTTCAAGATCACCAGCAAAGGATCAATTGATGCTCTGAGGAAAGCAATTAACGATGGTGTTGATGTCCATAATCGCGAATATGAAATTATAGATATTCACGGCGAAAAAAAACCGGTTATCTGCTCAACCTCCGCTTTTAGAAACGACAAGGATGAAGTGGTGGGCGGGCTTGAAATATTTAAAGATATTAAAGAATTGAAAAAGCTGCAGGGAGAGGTTGTTAAAAGGGAGAAAAAGTACCGTCGTATTTTTGAGGGCAGTCACGACATGATCCATATTTCCAGGCCGGAGGGAAAGCTTCTTGATGTCAACATCGCCGGTGTAGAGATGCTTGGGTTTACCAGTAAAGAGGAGATGCTTGCCCTTGATTCTGTAGAGCGGTTCTGGGCAAACCCGGAGGATCGGAAAAATATGGTAGCTCTTCTCGCCCGGGATGGGAGTGTCAAGGACATGGAGTTCAATTGGGTACGAGCCGACGGCAAGCCGGTTCATGTCCTTCTGTCCAGTCGCAGCTACGAGGATTCAAAAACCGGAGAAGTCCAGTACGAAGGAATTATAAAAGATATCACCAGAAGAAAAGAAATTGGTGAGTTAGTCAGGAAACGCAATAGAGAGCTCTCTATTCTCAATAGTATTGCTGTAGCGGTTAACCATACCATGGGGCTGGATAATATTCTGCATGCCACCCTCGAACGCGTCTTAAATGTACTCAGCCTTTCTTCTGGGGGTATTTTTTTAATAGACAGGGTAGATAAAAAAACAATTCTTGGTGCTGTAGCCGGGCTACCCTGGCTAAAAAAAGGAGAAACCGTGGAATTGATCTTCAAAGATGTATTGCTAAGACAATACCTCATTGAAAGTAATTCCGAACTTATGCCTGAAGCTTCATTCCCCTATTTCCAGGCAAGTTATAAAACCGATAATGAAGATTCCCTTCTATGCCTCTCCTGCCATCTGATTATTTCCAAAGGCAAGCCGGTCGGTTTTTTCGGTTTTGCTCTACCACCTGACAGAATAATCGACTATCTGGAGATTCGTCTTCTTGGCTCTCTAAGTAATTTTCTAGGCAACACTATCGAGAATGCCAAGATGATTGAAACTATACGTCAGAACAGACATAACCTGCAAAGGCTCAACGAAAAATTATTTCAAACCCAGGAAGACGAGAGAAGACGTATTGCAAGGGAACTGCATGACGAGGCAGGGCAGTCACTAACTGCTGTTAAATTAGGGTTGGATAATTTAGAGCAAAAAATCCCTGCAAATAATAGTGCTGTAAGGGAAATACTATTTGAAACCAGGAAAATGCTGGTACGAACTTCATCAGAAATCCGACGTCTTGCTTATAATCTACACCCGACCTTATTGACTGATCTGGGTCTTGAACCGGCTTTGAATCTTTATTTCAAGGATATTGGAACTCACTCCAGATTAAATGTTGAATTTCAGATGGTAGGTTTCGACGGTAGGCTTGAGAAAGACCTGGAAACCGCTCTTTATCGTTTCAGCCAGGAAGCCACGACCAACACTCTGAAGCATTCCGGCGCTGAGAATTTTTCGTTAAAAATCATCAAAAGTTTTCCTAAACTCATTTTCATTGCCGAAGATGACGGAATTGGCTTTGATGAAAAAGATATCTGCAATGACAAAAGAAGCCTGGGGTTGCTCGGCATGCGTGAGAGAGCACAGCTCTTAGGTGGGACATTTCTTGTTAAAGGACGTCCCGGACAGGGCGCACGAATACGAATAGAAATTAAAATGGCTATAGATCATCAAACTTCTGCCGCATAGATATAACTGGCTATGGGAAAAATAATTAGAATTTTGCTTGCAGACGATCATACCATTGTGCGGCAGGGCATGGCACAGTTGCTGGAACAACAACCCGATTTAAAGGTGGTTGGAGAAGCTAACAACGGTAATAAAGCCGTGGAGATGGCCATTAAGCTAACCCCTGATCTCGTCATACTCGACATTGCCATGCCACTTTTGAATGGTATTGAAGCTGCAAAAAGAATACGTAAGGAATTGCCTGACTGCAAGATATTAATCTTATCGATGTATTCACATGAACATTATATCCATCAATTGCTGGAAACAGGAGTTTCCGGCTATCTTCTCAAGGATTCAAGTGGTATCGAAATCGTACAGGCAATTCGCGATGCCATGAAAAATAAAACTGTTATGAGTCCGTCTATTTCAAAAAAAATAGAAAACTCTCTGATGTCTCCTTATAAGAACCATTCAAGGGAAGAACGATATAATATTTTATCAAACAGAGAGAGGGAGGTGTTTCAGTTAATCGCCGAAGGGTTTTCAACCAAACAGATTACTGAAATGCTTTTTATCAGTATCAGCACCGTAAAATCTCACAGATCAAAGATCATGACGAAATTGGGGGTCGATTCACCGACCCATCTTGTTCGTATTGCCATTAAACTGGGGTTGGTTGATCCTGATTTTTAGTGCCCTGCTTTTTGCCGCGAAGTTTTAGTGCCTTACTCAATAAAAGCTGTAATAAAAAACATGAAAACTACAGTGCTATTTAACTCAATTAGTTAATATCAGCATCAAGGCACTTATCCAGCGAGCCTGAAAGTTTTCCGACTAGTCGGGTTAATTTACCAGGGAAATGTAATATGAAAAGTTATCTGCATGTGTATACAGGAGCAGGAAAAGGAAAAACAACTGCAGCATTGGGTCTTACCATACGAGCTGCAGGTGCCGGTCACAAAGTATTTCTGGCCCAGTTCATCAAAGGTGGCCGTTATAGTGAACTAAACGCATTGAAAAGATTTGATGATCTGGTTACCGTTGAACAGTTTGGTCGTGGTCGTTTTATGGATGGAAAGCCTTCCGAATCTGATATCATAGCTGCACGTAATGGCCTGAAAAAGATGAAAGCCATTCTCTCATCAGGTGATTATAAAGTTGTTATCCTGGATGAGGCTAATATTGCCCTGTATTACAACCTCTTTACAGTTAAGGAAATCATTGATCTTATCGATTGCAGGTCTAAAAACACAGAACTTGTAATTACCGGCAGGCATGCCCCTCCTGAAGTTTTGGAAAGGGCCGATCTTATAACAGAAATGAAAGCTGTAAAGCACTATTACAAAGAGGGCGTCAAGGCAAGAGTTGGTATAGAAAAATGATGCTACAAGGCGAACAAAACTCCCCCCAACTCGCTTCAATGGCATAGATCGTCCCAGCTGAGAGAGGAAAGTGTTAAGCAGGGTCAATATCAGAAACCTCCTGCAAATTTGTGAGGATATACATAAAAAGATGGCAAAAATAATATTAGCAACAGGCGGTTCACGCAGTGGTAAAAGTGGATACACCCAGAATATAGCTGAGTCCCTCCCTGGGAAACGAGCCTTTGTCGCTACCTGTCCGGCGCCATCCGAAGAAGACCCAGAAATGCTGGAAAGGGTTGTTCGACACCAGCAAGACAGATTCGGAGCAGACTGGGATACTATTGAGGAAGAACTTGACCTGCAGAGAGTATTAAGAGAATATACCGACGTGAACATTCTGCTGATTGACTGCCTGACCCTGTGGATCAGCAACCTTATCCATCAGAATCCTGATATCAGTGAGGATGAGTTAACTGCGATTTGCCGGGAATTGATACAACTCAGCAAACAACGCGGGGGGACAGTAATTTTTGTCACAAATGAGGTGGGCTGTGGAATCGTGCCGGCGAATAGTATTGCCAGAAAATTCAGAGATTTATCCGGCCGCTGCAATCAGGCAATAGCCAAGGGTGCTGATGAAGTTATCTTCTTCTCCTGCGGACTACCCCTTTTTCTTAAAAAATGAGGGCCATAGTGGCAATACAAGCTACCCTTAGTTTTTAAGCTCCCAACGCCTGGTGATTTCAGCAGCAAGCTCCTCTTGGCCTGGAATTAAAGATTCATACATCAGGTCGCCTTCAAGCGCTATTGTAGGAAGGCATTTACCCTTCAGCTCGAGAAAGCGCTTGTTGCCCTCAAGGGTCCGCATATCCCACTCGCGAACATCGATATACTGCTGAATTTCTTTCGGTAGATCCTGTACCGATTTTGCCATATAGACACAGGCAAGTCATTGCCGGAAGTCGGTTAACAGCACATCGACCATAACTTTGTTCATATCTAACCCCGCATATTATGTTCTGCGATAATTTCCTCAAGTGCCTCTTCAAGCATGGGCCTGGGAGGAATAGCATCAAAAAAAAGCTCACCGTTTATGAACATTGAGGGAATAGGGGCAATACGCAATTGCTTATAAACTCCTTCCTCTCCAAATAAGGCGACCGACAGATCTAAAAAGCGTTTCTTCCCTTCTCCCTTTAAAATATCCACCCGGCGGTATTCGGCGTAGTCTGCATAGTCAGGCATAACTTCACGAATAGCCTCATCCATGTAATGGCAGATCAGGCAATCGATTTTCTTGTACATGACTTCGACTATCATTTTCTTTGCATAAACCATAAATTTCCGGAGCTAATATTTTTTTATTATTGGCCAGACAAGGAATCGATATTCATTTGGAGCATGGGCTGGAGTACTTCTCTGGCAGACCAATCCCCTTCAGCAACAGCCTCCTTTACTTTATCCATAGAGTCAACCTCCCCAATAAATACCACCATGTTCATGTGTTCAATATCTGCAGGTTTTTTGCCACAATCCTCGAGGGTCCAGTCGCCCATAACATAACTGAATAAGTTCACCTCCCCCTTCTCCTGAACAAATCCTTTAGCGCGAATGATAGAGGAAGGAAGTCTATCTGCCATACTTCTGATCTCATCGAAATCATCACCATTCCATTTATATGCCACCGAAGCCATCTGATCAGGCGGAGTTGATTCAAGATCCGGCTGATCCAACATACCACTTATAAATTCATCCAGTTCCTTTGATGATAATGCTGAAGAAGCAGAGAACAGTGTTTGCTCAATATCCTGCCTTTCAACGCTTTTAGTCTCAATAAAAGGAAAAGAATCAAGTGGGATATCTGAAAATGTCGTTTCAAAAAATCGTGGATCAGGGTGGTTGTCCCGGACAATCTGTTTTATCTTCTCAATCACATCTCTTGACACGAGATCTGTCTTATTAATGATAAAAACAGTAGATGTCGACAACTGTTTTTCCACCGAAGCAAAGGTTTCAAAGGCTTCAAGAAAATGGGCTGCGTCAATAATACAAAATTGATCTGTAAAATCAAACCGATCATTAAAAATCGGCAGTTTGAGGTCACGTTTCAAATCAGACGGATTGGCAACTCCTGTGGATTCAATTATCAGGAGATCCGGCTGAATCTTGGCATTTAACTCGTAGAGTCCCTTTATAAAATCAGTTTTGACACAAACACAGAATATCGAACCACGACTGATTTCCATCATATCGATATCATCACCTTTCACTAAAGTTCCATCGATGCCTATTTCCCCAAACTCGTTCATCAGGATGGTGAGCTTTAAATCCTTTGGAAAATTATCGATTATTCGGTTTAGGAAAGTCGTCTTGCCACTTCCGAGAAAACCTGTGATGAGGAGAACTGTAGTGATCCCGTTCATAATGCCTCCCTGATTTTTTGTGTGTAGTAAAACGAAGGAAACCGGCAATCTGCCGGTTTCCATTCAACCCCGAAGGGTTACGCAAAGTTCACGCAATCTTCGTATTCAGACCAGCTCCTGCCTTTTTAAGATTCTCCTGAAGCTTGTCAAAGTTAAATCCGACGTCCCGCAATGAAGCAAGACGTTCCTTAACAGAGGATGGCGCACGTTCGCCCATCGCATCGATAAGCTCTTCATACTGAGGAATAATGCTCTCAAAGACAAGATCGCCTTCAATGCAGATAGAAGGGAGAACTTTCCCCTTCATTTCCATGAATTTGCCAACACCTTCCTTAGTTTTGATAGACCATTCCTTATATTCAATCATCTCCTGAACATCATCAGGCAGAGCGGCAATGGATTCCATCATGTAGCCACAGGCAGCACATTGGACGCTGTCTAGAGTCAGTACATCTATTTTGATTTTTTCTGCCATTGTAGTATCCTCCTTACCAGATAGTTCTACCAAGACTCGGGATACTTGGCGTAATAAGTTTCAAACCATGTTTTTGCTTCGAGGACCTGCTCCATATGTTCCACCGGAACATCATAAGGCATGTCTCAGCCAGGGGCAAAGGTGAAGCCTATATGCCCTCCTGCTGCCAGGCTGACAATGGCATCCTCCCGTGGTGACAGTAATCCAAGACTCAAAGCAAGGGTCAGCTTCAAATTGCCACCGAAGCCTTTACCATATTTCATTGCCAAATCACGGATAAAGTTCAAGTTAAGTTGCTCATCAATGGCAAAACCGTGGGTATCAAGCTCGCAAACATCTACCATTACCTTGGTTGCATCACCACAGATAAAGAAACTGGAAGTAAGATCTGCTCCGTTGATAACATCAGTTGCAGGCTTAACATACGGAGTTACAAATTCCTTGAACGTTTCGGATTTAATCTGAGAGGCAACAGGATCAATGATTGCAATAACCTCACATCCCATTTCTGCGTAGAATTGCGCTGCAACTGCCCCTATTTTGCCTGCATATTCCAAAACGGCATGGGCAAATTCCCTATTTTTATAAACATCAGTAAAAATACGCACACCAGCTAAATGCGAACCAAGGGTCAAGGGACCACATATCCCACCAATAATAGCGCAGTCAAGTTCGTCAAGCTGGGGTTTTGCAATCCTGGCAGCCTCGAAAAGCACAGGCCAACGACCGGTATCTTTGGTTGGCAGAGTGAGCCCGGCTTCTTCAGGAGTCTTATTTGAGCAAGGATGGGTGGTTACCGATGGTACATTATCCGGCCACCATTTGAGATCACACCCTACAGAGTTGGCTTCAATTGATAGATCAAATACCAGCGGGATAGCATCCGCTTTGTATTTTTTTGCCGTCTCGACAAGACCCTTTGCAAGAAGTTCAGGATCTTGCAGGAACTTATCGGCCGGCTCGTTAATGAGAAAAGCACAATGGACACCAGCGTATGGTACCCATGGTGCATCCTCGGTTCTTTTACCTCTGACTGCATCAATAAATTTTTGTTTAGCCATTTAGTATCTCCAGTTTAGTAAACATCTTGGAATTTACTTCGATTAACCTAAGTTTTTGTCAATTCACCTCCTTTTGAATAAATAACCCAATACCGTTTGTATCAGAACACAGTATATGGATGACAACAAATAGATATGATGTCCCTTATACCAACAATATCATGGTATAATATTTAAAGGGCTCCTTGGGATCTCTGGCAACTTTGGTTTTGATTCCAAGGTTTTTTAGAGTTCCAATCATATCAATTGCGAAAGACTCGATTGTAGGGCGCTTTTCAGCAGGAAAGCGGCATGCCTCTGGGTATGCACATTCTTTACAGAGGGAACAACTCCCTGCAACCAGGCTGAAAGCTTTATCATAGCCTTGAAGCAGGAGTTGCCTTTCAATACTGACAGTTCCCTTCCAGTAACGAACCTGCTCACCTCGTGTTTTATTATTGTTGAGATAAAAATTTGTGCATTGCTGGGTGCCGGTCAGGAGAAGGGCAAGAGAATACTCGGAAACAATTTCCCTGAGCCTGAGAGGAGCTTGGGGTGGCAGGAGGGCAGGACCAGCTGGTACCGAATCTGGAACAACCATAACGACACTTAAGTCCAACCCATTCACCAAACTCAAATTTATCAGTACCAAATGGTTTAATGGACTCAACGCCATATTCCTTTCCCTTCTCAGAAATACTTCTTAATACACTCCTGGAAATGCTGGTTCCATTACGAAAAGTAGTTTGTTCCTTAGCTTTTGATCGCGACAACTCGAAAATTTTATTGATCGGCTGTGGCATAACCGGCCTCCAGTGATTAGTCAAAATTAATCATGACATCTTGCGGTAAAGCCAACCCCAGGGCAACCTCAGACGCTTTGATGATTGCAATGGGTACAGGGCAACAGAGATGGCAGTGTGCCTCTTCGGTACATTTGAATATGAGGTTTTTGGTATGGGGTTTGAAAATATCCGTGAAATCAACTTCAGGTAGGCTCGCTCCAAGTTTATTAATCAGTTCGCAATCAGAGCCAACAATTTTGATCGCAGCCACCCTTCTCGCCTTCTGTGTTGCTACCACCTGACATTTCATGCCGCAGATGCCCGGATCAACAGATACAGTGACTTTTTCCATCCTCGATCTATCCCTTTGTTGAGAAATGAAATTATCCGGCCGACAACAAGCTGTCGGCCGGAATTAAACAGATACTATTATTTTTCAGGGAACTTCGGACCTTTCGGGCTTTGGTTTAAGATATGTTCAGGCACCACATCCTCAAGATGCGGAAACTTGTCAACCATATGCGGCAGTTGCATTGCCTCGGCAAAATCCTGTTCAAATGTCGGTTCAACGGTCAGCTCAAGATACTCAACATTTCTTGAACACCAGTTGGCTTCCGTCCGTTTCTGCACATTCAACAGAGCAGCACGGCAGCCATCTCCAGCAGCATTTCCGACACCGTAAATACTTTCTACCTCACAATCGGGGAAAAGTCCCATAACCAGGGCTTTAGTACGATCAACATGGGTACCGAAAGCTCCAGCGATCTTAACCTTGTCGACCTTCTCAACCCCCATTCTCTTCATCATCAACTTGCATCCGGCATACAAAGCACCCTTAGCCAGTTGAATCTGTCGAACATCTTTCTGGGTAATAACAATATCTTTGTCAATGCTTGACTCTTCCTTCCAGGCCAAGACAAATTCCGGCTGTTTTGTGTCCGCGTTCTTGCGAAAACGTTTGTGTCCTTTTAAATACTTTTTATTGAAAACTCCTGTCTTGGTAATAACCCCGGCAGTGTACAGTTCAGCGAGAACATCAAGAATACCGGAACCGCATATTCCCTTGGCCTTCATATCTTCCGGCTTAGAGAATTTCCGGGTTTCATCCCGGCCGATAACCTTATAATCAACTTCAAGGGTTTCGGGGTCAATCTCAATCCTCTCAATCGCGCCTGGTGCAGCCCGCATGCCAAAGGCAAGCTGAGCCCCTTCCATGGCAGGACCGGTAGCACATGATGAAGAGAGAAGTTTGTGCCTGTTACCCAAGATCAGCTCACCATTGGTGCCAATATCGATAATAAGCTGAATCTCGTCATGTTTATAGGGCTCTTCTGCTAAAAGTACACCAACATTGTCGCCGCCAACAAAACCTGCCTCATTAGGCAAGGCAAAAACATAGGACGAATCGTTTATGCCAATTTTTAAATCCCTGGCTTTGATATCAAGACTGTGATGAATAACCGGCGGAAACGGTGCCAAACCAACATATTCAGGATTAAGACCGAGGAGAATATGATGCATGGCAGTGTTAAAACCAATAGTGATGTCTTCAATATCCTCAATTTCCAAACGAAGGTATGTCTTATCCTCTTCAATAACTTCGCGATATTCGTCAGGGCCTGTTTCGCCTTTCTTCTTTCTGACTTTCTTCTTCTCAGGGTGGGTTGCTGTAACAGCTTTATTGATAAGATCATTGATCCCTTCAATAATGTCGTCACTCATCCGTTGCAAACCATCGGGTGTGGTCATGTGAAAAGTAATCCTGGCCATGACATCCTCACCGTATTTACACTGCGGATTCATTAATGAAGATGTTCCAATAACTTCCATTGTCTGAAGATTACAGAGGTATGCCGCGCAGGTAGTGGTACCTACATCAATTGCAATACCATATGATTCAGTATGGACACCAGGCTTGGTCCTGATAATTTCTTTGTCATTCCAGACACTGACGGTCACCAGCCAGTTGCCTTCCCGCAAAATACTGGGCAATTTCCTGAGTGCAACAATGTCGATTGTCAAGTCTTGAAGACCATGTTCCCGCTCAAGGGCATTAGTAAGACGCTCAAAGTCACCGATTTTATCTTCAAATGTTGGTTTTTGCAGTTCAATTGAATACAACTTAACCGCTGGATTGTGATCGATATGGATATCGCGGGCAGCTTTGCTCACAACCTGTTTTCCGGCTCTGGATTCTTCAGGTACGAAAACCAAAATATCATCTTGTATATCGGCAATACATCCAAGGCGAAAACCTTTGGCTTTTCGTTCTGCGTTTATGAACGGTTCCTCTTCCTCTTTCCATGAACTAACATGGTCCATACTGGACTTGATATTATATTTTTCGAAATTGCCTTCCTCGATGCGAACGATACATTTGCCACATACCTTTTTCTCGCCGCAAAGAGCTTCAATATCTACACCTAAAAGCCGGGAAGCCTCTATGACATTAACCCCTTTGGGCACTTCCCCCCGAACTCCTGAAGGCTGAAATATTACCATTACCTTATCATCTGCCATCTACTCTACTCCTTGTGCAATTTGCTAACTCCTATGCAACGCTCCATCCGGATATTCCGTCACCTGCGTGAATCAGGCCGGCTCAAATAATTTCCTGCAATACCAAGCCAGCCTGCTCACGTACATTAGAGTCATTGTTTAACGTTTTAACTACCTTATCAATACAAGGTCTTGGTCAGGCAATTTCACCTTTTTCATATTTTCTTAAATTACCGATCATTTTGATGCCTTCGGAAACTGCGTTACCGGCAGACTCTGCATAACCATCAGCTCCGAAAAGGTTAGCAACATCTCTTGTCAATGGTGCTCCGCCGAGCATGATGAGACAATCCGGATTTTTCTCCTTCACCATAGCGATAACCTTTTTCATACCAAGCATAGTGGTGGTCATCATAGCGGACATCGCCAGGACATCGGAGCCGGTGTCCAGTTGTTTTTCAACAAAGTCTTCAAGGGGCACATCACGACCCAGGTCATACACGTCCCAACCGGCGATATCAAACATCATCTTGACCAGGTTTTTGCCGATATCATGAACATCCCCCTGAACACTGCCAAGAACAACTGAAGCCTTACTTGCGGAATCATCTTTTTCTATATGAGGTCTGAGAATGTCAAGGCCAGCGTAAAGTGCGTCAGCACACATCAATACTTCAGGCACAAAATATTCATGAGTGTCAAAAAGCACACCTACTTTCTCCATTCCTGCTGCCAGACCATCAAGCACACCCTCCATGGGGGTTATCACATCGGGATTATCCAAAACCTTCTGGGCAGCTTCTACGCAATCCTCTTCTTCATACTCCACTACTGCTTCAATCAATTCTTCTAAAAGTTCTTCTTTAGTTGCCATGACATATTCTCCTTTAAATTCGTTTTACGGCAGGGGAAGCCTTCGCACCGTACTCTTTTACTGTTTGAACATAGGTTTCCATATTCTCTTTTTTAACGTCGGGCCAAATATCACATCCAGGCCAAACGGAATCGACACCATCATCAATGCATTTCTTTATAACATCGGCAACTTCTGCTGTGTCTTCCATCGTAGTCAAGGTTCCATAAGGGTCAAAATTACCGAGAAGCAATACGTCATTGCCCACCTTTTCACGGGTTTCAACCAGATTGTTTTTCTGATCCACACTTAAGGCATCTGCACCGCATTCGTGCATCATTTCGATAATCATATCAGTTGAACCACAGATGTGGTTGATTGAAGGGACTGAAATAGCATCAAATACTAATTTGAGATTAGGACCGATGAGGGTCTTCCACATGCGGGGTGAAAGGAGGTCTGTCCCGGATCCCATTTCTCTGACACAAATAAAATCAACTCCCAGACTTTCATAATGCTTGCACAAGTCTATGGTTACCTTGGTCATCTGACTTAGAAAAGCTTCGGTCTGTTCTTTCTTTTTTTTCAGTCCTTTCAAGAGAATATCAAGCTCCATGATCTGGCCGCCAAATGTGAATGGACCAAGTACCCAGGCACCAATCGCCAAATCGGGGGCATCCTTCTTAAGGATCTTAAAGGCATCATCGATGATGGGCATTCTGCCTTTACTCATGAAATCTTCAGGGACACTAATTTCATCGAGATCTCTCCATTTGTTAGGAACAGTCGGGTATATGATCCCTTCAGCAGCATCATAGAGTGACACGCCGCGTCCCATTGCCTCGGCAACTGCCGCCATATCAAAAGGTATAACCAAACCATCAAGATCCCATAATCTGGCGGAAGTAAGTGCCGCGCCAGCCATTAGCTCGGCATCATTATGGATTTTGGAGAACTGTGTTCCCATTTTCTCAATTGCCTGTACGGTAACGGTACCCTGACCGCTGAAACAAGGCATTCGGTCTATCGGTTCCTTTTGAAACATTTTCATTACTCTTTCTTTCCCGGTTAACGCTGCCATATCTCCTCCAGTTTATTTATTTATTACAGAATGGATCTACCACATTTTGATCCAATCAATTTCTGTTACTCTAATAAGGCATCTATTGCTTTTTCCAGTTCATTTGGGTGTGGTACGCCGGTAAAAGCGACTTCTCCATTTATCAAGATGGTAGGGACGGGAAGCATTTTGCCAGCTCTCTCACACAACTCAAGAAAACGCTCTGCGTTCTTTCTGTCACCCTGTTTGATCACCGTCTGAATCTCAATCTTGTCACCAAATGTTTCGGCTATCATGTCAACGGTATTTATTGCGAAGTCATAAAGAACACAGTGCATCCGTTCACAGATTATCTCTATGAGCACCAAAGCGTTGCCACTGGCAATACGCGGCTGGACAGGCTTAAACTGCTC
>LGVF01121536.1_pt1 | contig 17260 bp, 13 predicted proteins | sample 469901 | NCBI WGS metagenome assembly LGVF01 (sample SAMN03893561, study PRJNA290197) | marine sediment metagenome | material: sediment; isolation source: combined push core samples #3730, #5133, and #5579 collected at Hydrate Ridge | place: Pacific Ocean: Hydrate Ridge
GGAATCGAACCCCTGTTACCGCCGTGAAAGGGCGGTGTCTTAACCGCTTGACCAAGGAGCCATAATGGTTGCGGGGACAGGACTTGAACCTGTGACCTCCGGGTTATGAGCCCGACGAGCTGCCAACTGCTCCACCCCGCGATGTTTAACACTACTATTTAAAAGATGGTGCCGAGGACCGGAATCGAACCGGTACGGTCGTTAAGGACCGCAGGATTTTAAGTCCTGTGCGTCTGCCAGTTCCGCCACCCCGGCGCATTTAAATCAGTAATGCAAGATAAATAATATCACAATTTATCAAGTGTGTCAATGCAATATATCAACTGAAATTCATTTGAAATCTATTGTACTTATCGCAGCAACTTTTACATAATAGCATTGTATTAAACCTCTGTCAATATAGATATAACAAATATTTTCAAAAATATTTTTTTACCTCAAATACCAGTTAACATAATATAATAGAGAGCTTAAAGCTCTCTATTCATGTAATCAAAATATTTTTCATTGTGTATTTCATAAACTGTATATCTTCCAAATCTTTTTGATTGTGTAGCCAATATTTCTTCACCATTTTTAGTGAATAAATATCCCCTTCCATATGTATCATAGAATTTCCAATCTAACAAATCCATTTCATGAATAAATAATTCTTCTTTCTCTTTGCTTCTCATAATATAAATAAGTGATTTTTTTGAAACTCTGACTATTTTTTTATTTTTACTCTCTAATTGATAAATTCCAATAATAACATCAAAAAATTTCAACTCGTAATAAACCAATACAATTACAATTACCGAAAGTATCAATGTAATAATTTTAATAAATTTCATTAATTTCTTTTTATCCATTAAATCACCCGCTTTTCTGACTAATTACCCAGTAATAAATCAAATATTCATTGGTAAAATTTTAATACCCGCTACAGGAATCTTTTCAGTTCTATATTTGTTGATTCGTTGCATTTTTATTTCATGCATCATTTCAAAATTTGCTAGTTCGCTTCCATCTTTTATTCTTACAACTTGTACACCTTTAGTATTACGAGTTGCTTTTTCACTAATCAATGAAGTATTCAACAAAATTGCAGTTGCATTAGAAGAAGAATTGAAGCGATAAATAAAAATATCTATATCTTCTAAAATATAAATCATTCTAACCAATTTTTGATCAGTATTGTAAGCATTAATTAATTTTTTTCTATTTGTTTTAGTTTCATAACTCTTAAGATGAACTTTTGCCATTTTTCCATTTTTATAACCAAATATCATATAACCAGTATAATCTTTTGTGACAACAATACGTAGAATTTTTTCATCTTTTTCTACATCTATTATATTAGGTATGTAATCACCTAATTCACTTGCTTTTGAATCTCTTAATTCATTCGCTTTTATTTTATAAACATTTCCTTTATTTGAGAACATTAAAACATCTGCAACATTTGATGTTTCAATACTTTGTAAAATTTCATCATCATCTTTCAATCTATGTGTATTGGCAGCTCGTAAAGATACCAAACTCACTTTTTTAATATAATTATGGTCCGTAAAGAAAATATTGACATTATAATCTTCAATAATTTGTGCAGTTGATATTATTTTTAAGTTTTCTTCATAAATTATTTCACTTTTTCTAGCTATATCGTATTTTTTCCCGATTTCTTTAAGTTCTCTGATAATAATTTTCTTTATTTCATTTTCGTTAGATGCGATCTTCTCATATGAATCTATTCTATCTCTTAAATCATCAACTTCACTAACTCTATCTAAGATATATTCTTTATTGATATTACGGAGCTTAATATTCGCGACGTATTCAGCCTGAATAATATCAATACTAAAAAACTCCATTAAATTTGGAATAACCTGATCATCACGATCTGAATTTCTAACTATTTCTATAGCTCTATCAATATTCAGAAGCACCTGCTTCAATCCTAAAGCCAGGTGTAACCTCTCCTGAAACTTCCTTATATCGTAAAGAAGGCCTCTTTTTATCGAATCCATCCTAAATTCCAGCCACTCATACAAAACGTCCTTAATGCCCAATACAACTGGCTCGTTTTTAACAACAATGTTAAAATTACAACTAAAACTATCTTCTAATGTAGTATCTTTAAATAATTTCGCCATAAGTTTCTCGTAATCAGTTCCTCTTTTTAAATCAAGGGTAATCTTCATACCATTTAAATCAGTTTCATCGCGTATGTCTGATACTTCTTTAATTTTACCCGCTTTAATTAAATCTATAACTTTTTCAATAAGCGCCTCTATAGTAGTTGTATATGGAATTTCGTTGATTTCTATAATATTCTCTTTTTTGAAATATTCATATTTACCTCTGATTTTGAACGTACCTAAGCCAGTATCATATATTTGCTTAAATATGTCCTCATCATAGATAATTTTACCTCCCGTTGGAAAATCCGGGCCCTTTAGATAATCCACAACATCGATTTCTTTATCTTTAATATAAGCAATCGTTATCTCACATACTTCTTTCAAATTGAAACTGCAGATATTCGAAGCCATTCCCACCGCAATCCCCTTGTTAGGATTAACTAAAATACTTGGAAATCTAACAGGTAGCAATCTTGGCTCTTTCATGGTTCCATCATAGTTATCTACAAATTCAACGACATCTTTATCTATGTCTTTAAAAATATCCTCCGCAATTTTACAAAGTTTTGCTTCAGTATAACGCGATGCAGCAAAACTCATATCGCGAGAATAAACCTTACCAAAGTTACCCTTTGAGTCGATATATGGATGCAGCAAAGATTCATTTCCTCTGCTTAATCTAACTAAAGTAGTATAAATAGCCTGATCTCCATGAGGGTTTAGTTTCATCGTCTGACCTACAACGTTGGCAGATTTTGTTTTTGCACCCTTCAAAAGGTTCATTTTATACATTGTATATAATAATTTTCTATGACTTGGTTTGAATCCATCTATCTCAGGTAAAGCACGGGATAGGATTACACTCATTGCATAGGGCATATAATTAAATTCTAAAGTTTCGGTTATTTTTTGTTCTCTCATATTTTCCATTCTCATCACCTAATTCAAGTCTAGTAATTCTGTATACTGCGGTCCATTATCTTTAATAAATCTTTTCCGAGATAAAATATCATCTCCTAGAAGTGTTTCAAACATTATTTTTGTAGTTTTTGCATCATCTTCAGTTACTTTTATCACCCGTCTTGTTTCAGGATTCATGGTTGTCAACCATAGCATTTCAGGTTCATTTTCTCCTAAACCTTTCGATCGATGAATTTTATATTTTCGATCACCTAAATCTTTAATTATATTATTTTTTTCAACCTCATCATAAGCAAAATATGATTTATCTTTTGAAACTATTTCATAAAGTGGTGATTCAGCAATATATACCTTGCCCTCACTAATTAAAGATGGTGCCAAGCTATAAATCATTGTCAAAATCAGCGTCCTTATCTGAAATCCGTCAACATCGGCATCTGTTGTAATAATAACTTTGTCATATTGAAGACGCTCTATATCAAATAGATTAAAGTCTTTAGCATGTTTTGTTTTAATCTCAATCCCACAACCTAAAACTTTTACTAAATCCATAATAATATCACTTTTAAATATTTTTTCATAATCTGCTTTTAAAGTGTTCAGTATTTTACCACGCACAGGAATAATAGCCTGAAACTCGGCATTTCTAGCCATTTTACAAGCGCCTAAAGCCGAATCCCCTTCCACTATAAAAAGTTCACGTCTATCGATGTCTTTTGTACGACAATCAACAAATTTTTTCACCTTATTTACAATATCGTTTTTCACACTCAATTTTTTCTTTAAACTCTGACGCGTTATTTCAGCCTTTTCCCTACTTCGTTTATTTACAAGAATTTGGTTTATAATTTTTTCGGTATNNTATTTTCTATAAAGTAAATTTCTAATTTTTCCCTAATTAAATCAGTCATGAATGATTGGATGAATTTATTGGTTATTGATTTTTTTGTTTGATTTTCATAACTTGTTGTAGTTGAAAAAGAATTGGAAATTAAAATCAAACTATCTTCAATGTCTACAAATGTAATTTTTTTCTCGTTTTTAGTATATTTATTCATACTCTTAATCTGTTTGTCGATCTCATACACCAAGGCGCTTTTAACCGCCTTGTCAGGTGAGCCGCCGTGCTCCAAAAAACTAGAGTTATGAAAATACAATAGCGCTTTATTTTCATTATTAAATGTCATTGAAAGTTCGACTTTTACCTTATATTCTGGTTTATCTTCACGGTCCTTACCTCTACCCACACCTTCAATTTTAATTATTTTACTGAATTCTTTTCCCTCGCTTAACTCATCAATATAATCTTCTATACCATTTTCATACAAGAATACTTCTTCATAGTTATTAAGCTCATCTTTATAAATAAATTTGATGCCCTTATTGACAATTGACTGTTTTTTCATTACGTCGATAAAATAGTCAGAACTGACATCTATATCAGTAAATACATCCAAGTCAGGCCTCCAAGTAATTTTACTACCGATTTTCCTGTTTTTATCTACTTTTTTCTTTTTTAGATCATCTACATTATAACCCTTTTCAAAATTGATAGTATATTCATATCCATCTCTTACAACAACTACATTCATATACTCCGAACTATATTGAGTAGCACATAAACCCAAACCATTAAGCCCCAAACTATATTCATAGTTTTCAGCATTATTTGTATTATATTTTCCACCAGCATAAAGTTCACAAAAAACTAATTCCCAGTTATATTTTTCCTCTTTTTTATTATATTCAACAGGGATTCCTCTACCATTATCAATTACGCTAATCGACAAATCGGCATGTCGAATCAATGTGATTTCATTCCCGTAACCTTCTCTTGCTTCATCTATTGAATTTGATAGTATTTCAAATGTCGAATGCTGACATCCTTCTATACCATCAGATCCAAATATTACAGCCGGGCGCTTTCTAACACGGTCAGCACCTTTTAAGGCTGTTATACTTTCATTATTGTACTTTGTTGCCACGACGATCACCTCTCTTATATGATAACATATGTTCTACTTCAATAAAATAGTTAACTATTTCCATAATATGTGTTATCTTAATATAATAACAAACTATTAAGGATGGTTACAATGAAGAAAATACCAAAGATTTTAACTTTAATCAACATATTTATTTTAGTAGTCAGTATCATTACAGTAATTATTATTAAATTGCCACTGTGGCTAGGACTATTTTTTGCTATTATTTCTATGACTATCACTCTTTTTAAATATGAGTATACATATAAACAAATTGCAAGTAAATCTCTTGAAAATATTAAATTGGTAAGTAGGGTTCTAATACTATTGTCATTGATTTCGCTACTTATTCCTCTTTTAATTGAAATAGGTTGTCTGCCTAATTTTATTTTTTATTCGATAGAGAAAATATCATCTTTTAATATTGTCCTTTTTGCATTTTTATTATCATTAATACTTTCGATGATTCTCGGTACAGCTATAGGCACTTTAACAATATTGGTTCCTCTGTTTCTTAGTATTAGTTATAATCTATCCATTCCTGTTGAATTTGTTGTCGGCGCTTTAGTTTCCGGAGCTTATTTTGGGGATAGAGCATCTCCCCTCTCTTCAAGTGCTCATTTAACTGCTTTAGTGACTAAAACATCAGTAAAAAAGAACATTCGGTTAATGATTGTCAGCTCAATCATACCTTTTATAATATCGGTATTGCTCTATAATTGGCTAGGAAAACCATTTATCGTAAATGATTCTGCAAATATCGAAGGATTAAAACTAGCATTGAGTAAAATTTATATTATCAGTCCGATGTATATTTTACCTATACTGCTTTTAATTGGATTAATCACTTTTAGAATGCCAATTATTCATTCTATAGTTGTTGTCTATGCGGTTTCTTTTGTAATATACTTGTCGCAAGGATTCGATTTTGCTCATTATATTTCTATAAGTCTTAATGGATTTTCTACTGAAAATATATATTTAAATAACATTTTAAAAAGTTCTGGATTTTTTCAAATGGTTGATGTACTTCTAGTAATCATTGCTTCAGCAATATTAAATAGTTTATTTGAAGTATCAGGTATGCTGGATGATATTATAAAACCATTTCTAAAAAACATCAAAACCTATTCTCAATTGACTCGCAAGGCGGCAATTCTAAGTATTGTTTTATCAATTTTAACTTGTAATCAAACACTTACATCGATCGTTACCGGTAAATATTTAAATAAATATTATGATGATCTCAATATAAAAAGAAATTACCTGGCTAAAACTATTGGAGACACCGGTTTAAATATTGTTGGAATTATTCCATGGAATGTAAATGGACTATTAGTAGCGACGCTTACGGGAGTCCCCACTATAATATATTTTAAATATGCATTCTTCACTTTGCTTCTGCCACTATTTTCAATGATAATCCATCCTATAATTCGCAACGATATTGCAAAGTAATTGCATTATATGATTATTTTTTAACAATCTTTATCGTTTACTATTCTATTTTCTATTTAATAATGCTATTATTTAGTAAAGGAGAGTGAAACTATGAAAATTGTTAAGGATATGACTGTTACAGAAGTATTAAAAATGGATCGTGCACTCGCTAATATATTTATTAAGCATAATTTGAAATGTCTTGGTTGTCCATCTGCAGCTCTTGAATCAATAGAACAGGTCTCAACTGTTCATAGAATTAATCTTGAAGATTTATTAGAAGATTTAAACGAAAACTATCAAGGTAATTAATATAAATCAAGCACCCAATTTGGGTGCTTGTTAATTAAATTCAAATACACTACCTGTATTATTTTCAAAAAATTCATTCGGCATTTCCTTTTTCAATAAATTTATCGCCCTATCTCCAGTACAATGCGAAACTCCAATTTTCTTAATTCCTAGTTCTTTAAATATTTCTATAGTATCCATAATTCTTTTACCCGAAGCATTTCTTAAATGAGTGCCTCCAATAACCGCTAAAATCGGCTCAGAAAATAATTTCTTGACAGTCGTAATAATATTTCTGATACCAGGGTGTGAACAACCCACTAAAACAACAAGCCCCTTTTCACCTTTAATGACTACCGAAATTTCATCATTAAACAAATCTACAATATTCTTTCCATTTTCTTTAATATAAAATCTTTCATTAGTCTCTTCAAGAAAAGTTCTTTCAAAATTCGTAACGATATAGATATTCTCAGAAACTTCTGTAATAGAATTTTTTATCAGATTTATATCAACTCCATTACTCTCTAAATAATCTCTATTGAAATCATTCCCTATATATTTGCTTATTTCATCTACAATTTTAAATTTTTCATCAAAAAAACATGATGAAACATAAAATTGAAGATTATTGTTAATTTTTTCAACAAATGATTTTACACCACCAGAATGATCATAATGTCCATGACTGATAATCATTTTTCTTGCGTTTGATAAATCTATACCCATTAATTGTGCATTTTTAATAAAGGCATCACTTTGTCCAGTATCAAAAACAACGCTCTCATTTGGTGTCTCTATAATAAACGATAGACCGTGTTCTGTATAATATGGTGTACCCTCTTCTTTTTTATTTTCTAATAATGTAGTAATTCTATAGTTCATAATATTATCACACTTTCTTTATTATCAAAATTTTCCTTATATCAAGTTCAGAAATCAACATTCCCAAAAGTATAAGAGATGCCCCTAGAATACCTCTTGCACCTAAAATTTCACCCACTAACAAGTAACCAAACATTGCTGCAAAAACTGGCTCATTGGCATATATTAAAGCCGTATGAGTACTCGTAGTATGTTGCTGGGCAATGGTTTGTGCAATAAACGCCAACGAAGTGCAAAACACACCTAAAAACAACATGCTTAACCAACTGTTTATAGAAAAATTTAACGATGGTGTCTCGAACATTATAGAAGCCATCCAACTTAATACAGCAACTGTACCTATTTGCATAATGGCAAATTGAATGGATTCAGTTTTTACCGTATAATATCCCACTAAAATAATATGCATCGCAAATGCAATAGATGCTATTAGAGTCAAAACATCACCGATATTTAACCCGTCGATATCATTCAACGTTAAAAACCCCAGACCGATAGTAGCCACTATCACGCCAAATACAACTTCTCTTCTCATCCGTTCTTTAAAGATAACCACAGCCAATACGGGCACCAATACAACAGCCATGCCTGTTATAAAAGCTGAATTTGATATTGTTGTATAAAGTAATCCGATAGTTTGAATAGCAAAACCCAAAAACAAGGTAGTTCCTACAATAAAACCATACTTTATCATTTTCCAGTCAAGTTTAAACATTTTTTTATAGAATATTAGTGATGACAATATAAATCCTATCGAAAATCTTACTGCAAGAAAATTAAAAACTTCAATATTTCTTATCGTGTTTTGAGTCAATAAATATGATATTCCCCAAGTAAGTGTTACAAATATTAGTGCAATATCAGCCTTGATTTTTGAATTCATACATATCCCCCACTTTTTTATTATGCATCTTGTTTTATCAGAATTTAAGATGATCTCTATATTCACCTCATATTGAAGTAATGATATATTTTTACTTCATGTTGTGAACATATGCTAAAACTATTATTCAAAGTGTTATATTAAATTTATCATATTTGGACGGTGGTTTATATGAATATAGGTGAAAAAATTAGATATTTACGAGAAGTTAACAATGTTAGTCAAGAAAAACTAAGTAAATTATTGAACGTCGCACAGCAAACTGTCTCTCAATATGAGACAAATCGCAGAAATGTGCCATTGGAAGCATTTGAAATACTTGCAAAATATTTTAATGTTTCTATCGATTATCTATTTAGCTATAATGGCGACACCTCAAACGAAAACATATTAATGATAAAAGTCGATGATCCAATTATTCGTGAAAAAATTGAAGATTATGCTCAATATGTAATTGATAAGAATAAAAAAGAAAAGAAGAAAATTGAAAGAAATCCAAAATGACTATATAAAAATATCATTTCAAGATGACTTGGTATATTATCATTTGCAATCATTAAGACCATTATTGAGATCATACTTCAACGCATACTCTTCCTTAGAATTCGACGATGCATTTAATGAACTATATATTCAAATTCATATTAGCATTCACAATCTAAAATGTGTAAAATGTTTTAATAAATGGGGACTTAAAATTTTTATTTTGCATTCAAAAGAAACAAGATTTGAAATACCACTTAACGATTATATACCGACTGAAGATTTTTCAATAAATGTTTTACGACAAAGATGTATAGAAAATGTTCTTAATACTTTAAAAGATATTGAAAAACAAATTATTATAGATAATCTCATCTACGATATACCTTTATTGGAAATAGCTAAAAAACATAATCTTTCTTATGCAAACATTAGAATAATAAAGCATCGTGCTTTAAAAAAAATAAAGTTTTCAGCTAAACTAACCTCTCAAAATTAAATTGGGAGGTTAATTCATTTTATACTCTCTAATATATATCTCTTTTCTAAACAATAATCTTCTCACATCGATAACGATTTCATATATCGTCTTCTTGAAAACTGGATTGATATATATTTTAATACCATCGACATTAATAGCTAGAAAATCTATCTGACTCTTTCCACTTCTAACAGAAGGGATTACACTTGCACTTCAGCACATACCCGAAGAATTATTATCAATGATCAGCTCTTCAATAGAAATTTCCAATAAGTGTTTTTTAACTTTTTCCGTTAATATTATATTCATTTTCCCATCACCTTAAGATATTATAACATTGAAAAAGCCCTCATTCGAGGGCTTTTCCATATAAAACTTAATTAATATCCATCATTCTGCCAGTAATAGCAGCTTTAGCGAAGCCTGTATTTGCCATGTAGTCAATTAAGACTTCATCCATAGCACCATATTCAGCAACGACATTTTTGCCTTTAAACATTGTATATCCGTCGCCACCTGCAACTAAGAAATCATTAGTTGCCATAGTGTATGTTGCTGTTTCATTAATCAAAACACCATTTACAAGTATTTCTACAACTCTGCTACCTGCTTCTTTTGTAGAGTCAAATTTTACTGTCATTCCTGCAACATGTGGGAATGCTCCCTTAGCTTCAGGATAATCAGTAATACCATTTTCAATAGCAGCTATAACATCCGCTCCTGTCAATTCGATGACTCTCACAGTATTGCCAAATGGTAGAACTGTCAATACTTCACCTTTAGTAACATCACCAATATCAATTGAAGTTCTAATTCCACCACCATTACTAAGTGCTAAATCAGCACCACTGATATCAAGCAATGCTTCAGTAAGCATATTTCCTAAATTAGTCTCACCAGTTCTTACAAACTCTCTTTCGCCAATCAATTCAATTGGGCTGTATGCAACAACTTCATTTTCTATAACTGCATTAAGAGCTTTAAGTTCATTGACTAAATCTAGAATTTCTTGATCTTCAGCTCCTTCAGCAGATTCAGACTTGTCATATTGATATGCGTCAACTTCAACTACTTCTCCGCCTTCGATATCAAATTTAACAACACCTACATTCTTAGATTTTTCTCCCGCTTGAACGATTAATGTTCCATTGACAACAAGACCGTAATCTAAATCTGTATGGCTGTGTCCATCAACAATCAAGTCGATTCCTTCAACATTTTCAGCTAACAGCATACTAGAAACATCGCCTTCTACTCCCAAGTGAGTCAAAGCGATAATTACATCTACTTGACTTTCCAACTCAGCTACCATTTCAGCAGCTACAACACTTGGATCTTCAAATACTATACCCACTGTATTGTCAGGATGTGATTTATAAGTAGTTTCAGGAGTTGCAAGTCCGAAAATACCTACTGAAAAATCATCAAATTCTTTGATAATATAATCTTCCATGAAATCAGTATCATCGTCATACTTGACATTAGCTGCAAGAATTGGAAATTCAAGCATTGCTTCTAGTTCTAATAATCGTTCAGAACCGTAGTCGAATTCATGATTACCAGCTACCATCACATCATATCCAAGTGCATTCATAATATCAACGCCATATTCACCTTTTGATAGCGTCACTAAATTATTTCCTTGTAACGCATCACCAGCATCAATAAATAGAGTGTTAGTGTTTTCTGCTTTTACTGCATCGACATAAGCTCCAATTTTAGCAGCTCCCATTCCATCATATTTACCTTCTACATAAAAACCATGAATATCGTTAGTGTGAACTATTGTAAGTTCATATTCATCATTGAAGTAACCATCTTCAACTAAATCTCCAATATTAACGGCACTTACATTAGGTGTTCTTCCATCTTCAGATGTAGGAATACTTATTTCACCGTCAATAACCATTTGATAAACTTCATCCTTAAGTGAATGCTCAAAATCAGTTCCTACGATTTCCCAGTTTTGAACTAGATCAGGAGTTGCAAGACCAGCTTTTTCTTCCGTAATATACTTGATAATCAGGTCTCTAATCCTTCCGGCATCTTGCATTTCTGTATAAGAATCATAATACTTGTCTTCCGGTGTAACTAAACCCAACCCCAATAAAGTTCCAAATCTATAGTTGTTTACTGATAACTTGTAAACTTGACTATCTACAATTCCTAAACTATTTAAAGTTAAATTCTTGATTCTATCTCCAGGTTCTTCTGAAATATCAATTTCATAATCTACACCTGCAAACATATCATAGTTGTATCCTCTAATATTTTCATTGAAACTGACAGTTAAATCTCCTGGTTGATAAGTATTGAAGTAACTTGCAGACCATTCCATATAAGCCTTCAAATTCTCACCTGTGATATTAACTCCCATTAAAGTATTTGGATATTTATAAATATATGCAACATCCTTTTTCTTAAAGTCGCCAGCAACTAAATTCATACTATTTGTGAATGTTGCCGCAGAAGAAATATCTGCACCTGAATAGAACATTTGAACATCATTGATCAAATCTATCAAAGCAGTATCTTCAACTTGTGATGTCGGCATAGTAGTAACATTGCTTTCACCAGTAATATAGTCTACTCGTTCGATGAAATCAGCTGTTACTTCCCCGACAATTGTGTTTGCATCAGCAACTGATTCGTCATGTACATACTCAAATACAGCAGCCATATCAGCATCTTCTTCGACACCATATGTTTCTAAGTTATTTGTCACTATACTATCAATTGTCCATTCGCCGTCTTTCTGGATTACAGAAATATCTGCTTTTGCCAATGCCCAGCCGTATTTACCCGGTTCAATCAACTTAACGCCATTAACTTCTACGTTATTAATCTTTGAATGAGCATGAGCCATAAATATAACATCGAATTCTGGACAAGCTTCAGCTATTGCCTCCGCTCCCTCATATCCATGTTCTCCGTCTTGGCCTAGATGGAATGAGCCAATAAGAACATCGTATTTTCCTTCTAATTCTTGAACAACTTTTTCAGCTTCTGCAACAGTAGGTGTAAAAGTCAAACCTTCAAAATGGCTTGGTGCTGCAGCTTCCCAAATTGGAACATATGGAGTTGTCAAACCAACAACAGCTACTTTAACACCCTCGAAATCGAAGATTTCATATGGTTCAACATATCGTGTTCCATCTTCTTTGTAAATATTTCCTGCAAGAGCTGTCCCTTCAAAATTCTCGATACAATCATCTGTAAAAGATTTTTCGAAGTTGAACTGATGATTACCAAGAGTCCATAAATCATAATCCATATAATTTACAGCTTTAATCATTGAATGAATCGGATCATCATTAAATAACTCCGCACTATTATCCTGAGTTAAATCTCCTGAATCCATCAAGATAACATTGTCGTTATTTGCTCTTTCCTCTTTTACCAGTGTTTGAATCTTTAAAAGTCCCGCATCTGAATCTATTGAGTCTATCGCGTATTCATATGCAAAAATTCTTCCGTGCATATCAGCAGTTGCAAGTGCTGTAATCTTTACAGCATCGTCTGGAATTTCTAAAGTATCCCCTGCGTAAATCAAATGAGGATTTTCCAAATTATTATACTCTGCTAAATATTCCCAATCCAAATCGTACTTCTCAGCAATCTTCCAAAGCATATCTCCCCATTCAATCTGGTATGTCTCTGCAAAGACTGAACCAAATGAAAATGATGAAAGCAACATCATTATTGCAATCAACAAACTCAATTTTCTAGATTTTCTCACTACTTATTCCCCCTCTTCTTTAATAAACCGCTTTATTCCATCATTTTAAATATACCTAATTTAGTTACTCTCTAAACAACATATTATTATTACATTTTTTACAATATTTATGCAAAAAAACAAGATGTTAGAAAACATCTTGTTTTAACCTGTTATTTTTTCATAATTTCATCAACTAATTCAATCGCCTTGGTAATACGCTCTATATAACTTCCTCCAATAGCATGATATTCAATATTTCGATCATCCAGCATCTTTTTTAATTTATTATTATTCTGTATACGTTTTTCTTCATCCCCGTAAGTTCTATAACCATCTGTTATCCATTCAATATCCGGTTCTAGATAAATCCATAAATCATAATGATCTCTTTCAGCTATGATATCGAGAAGCGGATCTTTTCCCACCAGTAGTTCCGAAAAATATTGGGTCACAATAATTTCTGTATCTATGAATAAAATTTTATTTGAGTAATTAATTTCTCTAAATTCAGCCATTTTATGACCATATGCTATGATACGAAATAAATCAGGTGTAAATATTCCATCATATCCACCCATTTTTTCACAAAGTGCCCTTCCATATTCCTCAACATAATTTGTATTGTATAGTTTGGCAAGATGTTTAGTAAGTGTTGATTTACCTGAGCTTTCTGTTCCGACAATAACAATTTTCTTAACAAAATACGGCCTTACAACAGTAGGTATATTCTCCCAATGATTAAATATTCCTTCTTTTCTAATTTGTGTTGAAGATATCGAGAATTTTTTCAAATCATAGTGCTCGATTAAACTTTCTATTCCAGAATATTTTTCCTTGATATGATTATAATAATTCAAATCTGTATGAAAAAGACGATCAATCTTTTTCCCGATTGTCTTAAATATCTTTTCGGTATTACCGGAAAAATCCAACTTGCCATTTTCTAGTACTTCCTCTTTAATTTTTATAATTTTAGTGTTTTTTACATCTTTAGTAAGTTGAGTTATCCATCTTGTTCTAATTTCATGTTCAATATATTTAAAATTATCATTCTCACACATTTCGCGATCAATTTCTTCATTGTAGATAACCACTACAAATAATTCATCACACATATATATGGCTTTTAAAATTGCATTAACATGCCCCATATGCATCGGTAGGTATTTTCCAATAATTAATCCGGTCATATCGCACTCCTTCACTAAGTGTTATTTGTAAGTAATATTATACCATATCACAAATTAAATTCTTTATTGTTATTGAATTTTTCATTATATATTTATATAATGTTAACATATACTGTAAATTATATGAGAGGAGCTATATTATGGATATATTTATTGCTAGACAACCAATTTTCAATACCAGATTAGAGATTTACGGTTACGAATTATTTTATCGTAACAATTTAAATAATGAAGCCAATTTCAACGATGGAAATGTTGCTAGTTCAAGTGTAATTGTAAATAGTTTAATGCTATTAGGTCTTGAAAACATTTCTGATAATAAATTGTCTTTTATAAATTTTACTGAGAATTTGATTAAAGAAGAAGCGCCTACAATTTTTAGCCCTGAATCATTGTTTGTGGAAATCCTAGAAGATATCAAGCCTACTGAAAGTTTTATTGAAGCCTGTATTCATCTTAAAAACCAAGGTTATAAATTTGCTTTAGATGATTATATACTAAACAATTACAATGAATCGCTTCTAAAAATAATCGATATTGTAAAAGTCGACTTTCTTCAAACAACAAAAGATGAACGGATTAAAATTGCAAAACAACTTAAACCTTTCAATGTAAAAATGTTGGCTGAAAAAGTAGAAACGTATGATGAATTTGAAGAAGCAAAAGAATTTGGATATACGTATTTTCAAGGTTACTTTTTTCAAAGACCTCAAGTTATTGAAAACAAAGAAATTGAAGAATCCTTTCAAACATATATTAGAATACTAAAAGAACTAAATAAATCAATTCCAGAATTTTCAAGCATTACACAAGTTATTGAAACCGACGTTTCCTTAGCTTATAAGGTCTTGAAACTTGTTAATTCACCTGCATTTTCTGCAAGAAGCCGTGTTACATCTCTTAATCAAGCACTTGTAAGATTGGGTTTTAGAGAAATTAGAAAAGTAGTATCGATATTGATGCTGAGGAATATCAATCCAGATAAACCAACTGAGCTTGTACGAACTTCTTTAGTCAGGGCAAAACTTGCTGAGTATATCTCTATTGCCATGGATAATAAGAAACGATCATCAGAATATTTTATTTTAGGATTATTTTCAACAATTGATGCATTGATGGATCAACCCATGGAAAAAATCATGACCGATTTACCTTTAGAGGCCGATTTAAAAGATGCATTGATAGGTAATAAAAATATATTTAAAGATGTTCTCGATATAATAAAACTTTATGAAAGAGGTTATTGGGAAGTCGTTGCTAGAAGAAGTAAAGCCATCGGACTCGATGACCGTGTGATTCCAACTCTATATTTGGATGCATTAACATGGAGTAACCAGGCAATGAGCGATATTTAAATATTAACTATAGTGCAAAAAGCACTCTCAAAATCGAGAGTGCTTTTATTAATATACTAATCGATCTTTTCAATTCTCACTGCACTGACTTTCAATTCTGGTATATTGCTTATTGGATCAATTGCTGAATTTGTAATAACATTTGCTCCGTTTGAATAATGAAACGGCATAAATACAACTTCATTTTCAATAATGTCTGTTATTTTTGCTTTAGTCTCAATCACACCACGTCTTGATGTAATTTTTACCTTATCACCATCGTTAACAGATAAAGACTCAGCAGTTTCAGGAGAAATCTCAACATAGCTCTCTGGAGCCATTATATCTAGTCCGCTAACCCGCTTAGTCATGGTTCTCGTATGATATTGATATAATATTCTTCCTGTAGTCATTAGCAGCGGATATTCTTCATCCGGTAACTCTGCAGCTTCAATATGTTCTGAAGGTTTGAATATTCCAAGTCCTCTTGCAAACTTATCTTTATGAAGATACTTCGTTCCAGGATGGTCTTTAGTTGGGCATGGCCACTGCAGACCTTGATTGTCAGATAGCCTTTCATAGTTCATACCCGCATATTGTGGAGTTACAGATGCCAATTCATCAAAAACATCAGATGCAGTTTTATATGAACTTTCATATCCAAATTTATCAATAAGCTCTGCGAATATCATCCAGTCCGGTTTTGCCACTCCTGGAGCTTGAACTGCTTTTCTAACTCTTTGTACTCTTCTTTCTGTGTTGGTAAAGGTTCCTTCCTTTTCTGCAAAGCACGCAGCAGGCAAAACAACATCTGCAAGTTCTGTTGTTTCAGTCATAAATATATCTTGAGAGACTATAAACTCTAATTCATTTAATGCTTTTTCTATATGCTTTGTATCTGGATCTGAAACCATCGGATTCTCACCAAATATATATAGCATCTTTAATTTTCCATCTAAAGCCGAGTCCATCATTTTAGGAAGTGTCAACCCAGCCTTATCATCAAGCTTAACTCCCCATGCTTTTTCAAATTTATATCTATTTTCATGAATATGAACTTTCTGATAACCAGGATAAACATCAGGTAAACCACCTACATCGCATGCGCCTTGTACATTGCTTTGACCACGAAGTGGATTGACTCCACCAGATTCTATTCCTACATTTCCACATAGCATTGCCATGTTGGCAATCGCCATAACATTATATGTTCCAGAAGTGTGCTGTGTAATTCCCATTGCGTAGAAGATACTTGCAGCACCAGCCTTTCCATATAATCTTGCTGCTTTTATAATATCTTCAGAATCAACGCCACAAATTCGAGCACCGACTTCTGGTGTGTATCTGCTGATAACTTTAACTAATTCGTCAAAATCCTTGGTTCTATTTTCAACAAATTCTTTGTCATATAAGTTTTCTTCTATAATTACATTCATCATTGAATTAAAAAGAGCAATATTTGTTCCAGGTGTAATTTGAAGAAACACCTCGGCATCTTTTGCAATATCAATATATCTAGGATA
>LGVF01376724.1_pt1 | contig 17215 bp, 17 predicted proteins | sample 469901 | NCBI WGS metagenome assembly LGVF01 (sample SAMN03893561, study PRJNA290197) | marine sediment metagenome | material: sediment; isolation source: combined push core samples #3730, #5133, and #5579 collected at Hydrate Ridge | place: Pacific Ocean: Hydrate Ridge
GAACCAGGTTAAGGTGTCATTCAACGCCTGAAGATATTCCTAACATAGAGCGGGCACTCTCAATATCTGGATTGATCTGATCCAGAATCTCAAGTTTTTCACGGGAACTAATCCCAATTTTTTTGAAGGCCGGATACTGCGACCAGTCAGGTAACGTGCAGGGATGATCGGTTCCCCGGTAAGTATTTAGACCTGCAATAATTACTACATCTGTCAGATCAACATTTACTGGCCCTGTTCTAAATTGTTCAATATAGTGAATCGAAGCCTCGATAATGTTTTTTGGGAAAGACCACGATTCTAAAATCATCTTGCCAACTTGAGTATGCACCTTGCCCATAATCTCAATGAGTAAGCCTGGGTCGCTTTCAATTTCAGGAAAAGATTCAATACATTTTGCCATTGGCAAGTAGCCAATGTTGTGTACCAGGCCTGCAAGCAGCGCATCGTCAGGATCCAGTTTGCTATAATTTTTTGCAATAGCATAGGCGTGAGCAGAAACTTCAGTGCTGTGATTTTGTAACTGACTAAAAAAAGGTTTTAAGGCCCCCTTTGGCTGGTTAAACATTTGAGTAATGGCATGACTGGTTACCAGTGTTTTGATTAGCTGTAGCCCCATTCTCGACACAGCCAGTTGAAGGTTGGTAATTTCATGATTTCCCCGATACAGGGCATTATTCGCAACCTTTAAAATACGAGCAGTAAGAGACGGGTCACGTGTAATAACGGTTGCTATATTGCTGATATTAGAAGAGGGATCATCAACAATTTTTTTCACTTGAAAGAAGACCTCGGGCATTGATGGTAAAACCAATTGATTAGCTTTGATTTTATCAGTGAGTGTCTGAAGAATTTTTTCTTCTAATTTCATGTTATCCCATAAAGCTCAATAAATAATAAGATAACTATACCGCTATAATCGTATTTGTTCCATAATGTGGCAGTTTTGAAGTTTATTTTAGGAGCCAGGATGATATCTTTTTTACATGATTTACGGCCGATGCGAGTCTTGTTATTGCTGGCTGTTGTAATTTCTATCTTATTTAAACCCGCTCCCGGTACAGAAGTGGTTTATGAAGGTTGGGCGGTATTTAATACTTTGTTATTGCCCGTATTTTCACCAATTTTGCTGATGTTGTTATTTCTGGATAGTTTGATCGCAAAATTATGGTCAACGCAAACAGAAGCTGCAGAACATACACGCTATAAAATGATTTTGCGTATAGATCTCGTTATGAGCTTTATCTTTATCATGGTTTGGTTCTCCTATTTCCAGGCTTTAGCAGGTTAAGTTATATGGCTTTATTGATTCAATTTACAGAAAACGGTGCAGGAATAAAGCTGATTCTTGATAAACAACGTACAACCATTGGCCGTGATGCCGGTAACGATGTATGTTTAGATGACGAGCTTGCGAGTAAAGAGCATGCGGCTATTGAAATTATAGCTTCTGAAAAAGAAATTGAATTTTTAATTCAGGATTTGAACAGTACAAATCATACTTTTGTTAATGATTCGCCTGTTGATTTACATAAACTCAAAGACGGAGACTTAATACGAATAGGTATGAGTGATTTTCGTTTTATTTCACAAGATCCAGATTCACTGGATGAAACAGCACAGTTATATAAAACCTGGATACCCGGTGTTTTTTATACCGGTAAGAAAGAGAAAAAAGCAAAGAAAAAGTCGAGTAAGAAAAAGTCCGCTAAAAAATAATTTCAGGTACCGCGGTCACTCTTGTTTTCTGTGGAGTACTTTTATTTTAATATAGGCTCATAATAGAGCTTAGTGAAATAGATACGGTGACTCCGATATCCTGTAATGTTGCTAAAAACAACTACTCTATATTTTCATCAATAAAATTTTCGATAAAAGATGCGGATTGTGCGCCACTAAAACGCGCCTTTTCTTCGCCATTTTGTATAAATAAAATAGTTGGAAAACCACGTACTTGATATTGGCCTGCTATTTTCATATTTTTCCCTTCATCAACTTCTACCTTAGCCAACGCGATTTTTGCATCATAATTTTCAATAACGTTTTTTAAAATTGGTGCAACCACAACACAGGGTGGACACCAGTCTGCCCATAAGTCGACGAGTATCGGATAATCATGGGAGGCTTCTATTACCTCTTTTTCAAAGTTTTCAACAGTTGTATCAAAAATAGCATTCATCGTGGTGTTAATCCTGTTTCTCATTCGTTGCAGTTTGAAATAGAGACTAATATTACAAAGGAAGGTGTCATAAATAATAACTGACTATGTTAGTCTCAAATAAACTTCAGAAAGGATATTTTAAAAGAATGAGATATGGAATCATAGTTATTTTATGTTTAACTTTTTTTCAGGTACAGGCAACCGTTGGTTATAAAGTTGGCAACACTGCGCCTGAGTTTAAGTTAAAAGCGATAGATAAAACGACATACTCATTATCTGCATTGCGCAAGAAAGGTCATGTTCTTTTAGTCTTTTGGGCTGTGGAATGTGTGTACTGCTATGCGCACATCAAAGAGTTTAATCAAGCCCATGAACAGTTTAAGGATAAATTAACCATTGCAGCCATCAACATTGGTGGTGAATACCCAAATGAAGTTATTGAGTACGTTAATGATAATAAGTTGAAATATTTAATTCTAAATGAACGATTAAATAATCTGGATGTAGGCGAAAAATATCACGCCCTGGGGACACCAACACTTGTTCTGGTTTCACCCCAGGGTAAGATTCTTTTTTACGGTCATGGCGTGCCTGATTTGACTCAATGGCTGAAATAACTTTATTTGTCTGTTAGGTTCGCGGTACTTGGCGTAATGTAACTTAATACTGCCTTTGAAAGTTCAACAGGATCAAACTTAGGTAAGTAGTGATCTGCACCCACTTGTTTTCCTAATGCCATATTCGTATCGGCAGATAAAGATGAATGCATTAATACAGGAATACCTTTAAAGCGGTCATCCGATTTAACTTTCTTCGTTAAAACATATCCATCCATTCCGGGCATTTCAACATCGGTTAGAATAAGTTTTAGATAGTCTTTTGTGGGAATTCCCATTGAATCAGCACGCGTTGCAATCTCTTCTAATTTTTCCCATGCATCATCACCATTTTTGGCGCTGACATAATTGATGCCCATTTTCTGTAATGTTTTTTCAATTTGTTTACGTGCAACAACAGAGTCATCGGCGAAGAGCATAAAGGTTTCAAAGTCTGTTTTCTCGATTGTTTCGAAAGCGCTTTCATCATCATCAAGGCCTGCAGTTTCGCTAAGCACTTTTTCTACATCGATGATCATTGCGATACGGTTATCTTTAAGTTCGGTGACAGCGGTTACTAGTCCTCCCATTTGATGTGCCATCATGGCGGGGGGGACACGTATGTCGTTCCATTCCATACGAATAATTTGTTCAACTGATTTGACCAGCATGCCCTGGGTCATTTTATTAAATTCGGTGATAATTAATTTATCTGCAGGTTCTTCAACGTCCATACCGCAAAATAGAGCCAGGTCGATAACTGGCAGCATAGTGCCACGCAAACTCACCATGCCCATTACACCCGGCGGCATATCCGGTGCATGCGTGATTTCAGGTACCTGGATGACTTCGCGTATTTTAAAAACATTAAGGCCAAAAACCTCTTCACGTCCAGTATTTTTATCGAGTCCAAGACTGAATAATAATATCTCTAAGCGGTTTGCCCCGGCGAGCTGAGTGCGTTCATCGACTGACTGTATAAAATTGCTCATAATGTTTTCTGCTAAAGTTTTTGATGGGACCAAATAAGTATTCGGCACTAAGTTATAGTTCAATTAGCGACAAATCAGTCAAAAACTTTAGTAAAATTAGTGCATACGGTCGTTATTTACACAAGATTAGCATGGGATTATCGAGTATTCTCAGGTAACTTTTGAAATACGAATTTTTACATTAATGACAGCAGTCAGTAGGAGATATTATGTCGAATGAATTTGAGAAAATTGACCATGTAGAGGGTCAAGGGAAAGAAGCAACAGCAGGTAGTCCTATTGTTGTGCATTACACGGGCTGGTTGTTTGATGCCGATAAAGAGGGAAATAAAGGTGATATGTTTGACAGCTCATTAGCTAGAAACGATCCTTTTTCATTCAATCTTGGCGCGGGTCAGGTTATTAAAGGCTGGGATCAAGGATTTGAAGGTATGAAGGAAGGCGGTAAACGTACTCTTATTATCCCGGCTGATATGGGTTATGGCGCAGCAGGAGCAGGCGGTGTCATTCCACCCAATGCGACTTTAGTGTTTGATATTGAGCTAATTGAAGTTCAGGGATAGACAAAAAAAGGGCTGATAAATCAGCCCTTTTTTATTCATGCTCTTTTAAATTATGCTGCGCGTTTGCGGCGAGTTGCATAATTCACTTTAATATCACGACCAAAGAATTCAGAACCATCCAGATCAGAAATCGCAGCTTTAGCACCTTTTTTATCCATTTCAACAAAGGCAAAACCTTTAGGACGGCGTGTTGCTCGATCGGTCATTACACGTACACCTTGTACATCTCCATAATCGGAGAAAAGTTCACGTAAGTCATTGGCATTAGCTTTAAATGCGAGGTTGCCAACAAACACAGATGCCTGTTTTGAGCTAACCAAGTTAAATTCCATTGGTATAACAACAAGAATGCCAGCAATAAAAGAACTAATTAATACTGAGTAAGCGAGTAAACGTTCTGGGGCAGTTTGGGCTAATTCGTTAATGTTGAGGAGAGGGAAGAGAAAGTAACCTGCAGTGGCGAGAATAAGCGCGATAATGAGAGATTTAATAATATTTTTAAATGTAGGTAAGGCAATTTTCATTTTAAGTTCACTTAATTAAAAAGGTTAAAAAAATGTACATCAGAAGCAATCCTTCTTGCATGTACAGTTGCAGAGATTATATCAGACTCAATCAGCGGATGGCGACAGTATGAAAGATTATATAAAAGAGGTTACTAATATAGTCACTACAGTGTGCTCTTGATTATGCAGTATGTTTTAATGGGAAAAGAATTTAATTTATATAATTGGTCATGAGAATGATTGAGTTTGAATTTACTCTACATTTAACGGCAGATGAATACCTGCAATTTTACGAAGGAGTAGCAAAAGCTATTCAGGTACGAAGTCGCTGCGGAAAAACTATCCAGTTTCCAGCAGAGAAAATGCGCGAGTTTGTATTACAAGATGGAGTCCATGGCACTTTTATTATACAACTGGATGAGCAAAATAAATTTTTATCTATTAAACAATTAATATGATGGTTAAAGAATAATACTGGTCTAATATTTTTATATACATTAAAGAAATGGAGAACATTTTGTGACACAACCTGTTTTTATTGCCCATCGTGGCTATGCCTCCGTATATCCAGAAAACACATTAATCGCTCTTGATGCTGCTCGGAAGGCAGGAGCCGAATTTGTTGAAGTCGATATTCAGTTGAGTGCAGATCAAGTGCCCGTGTTATTTCATGATCGTAATTTAGAGCGCCTTTGTCAGCAAACAGGAGCAATTCATGATTACACCTTTACACAACTAGAGAAATTTAATGTTACAGATGAGGAGAAGTTTTCTAAACAGTATACAAACAATAAAATAACATCTTTGAAAATATTTATAAATTATTTAAAAGAGCATCCTGAATTAAATGCGTTTATTGAATTAAAGCGCTCAATGATTGAAGAGTTTGGTGAAGAGCGGGTATTACAAATACTTCTTCCTATGTTCGCGGACATGGAAAAGCAAATCAGTTTTATTTCCTACAATCAAACAATATTAAAAACTATTCATAACAGCACAGAATTTAAAACAGGTATCGTGGTTGATGAGTGGGCGGAGTATAATAAAGATGCCGGCTGGCATTCAGAATGGTTGTTTTGTTCGTATGAAGGATTACCAGAAGATAATGCTGAACTTGAAATTCAATCACAATTAGCAATTTTTGAAGTAGGTAATATTGGGCTCGCTAAACATTTATTGGCTCGAGGCATTATTCACCTTGAAACGTTTCGTATTAAAGAAATGTTAGATGCTTTTCCTGTGAGTAACTAATAGTGGCTGACGTTGATGTTCTCATTATAGGTTCTGGTATTCACGGGGCAGGCGTTGCTCAGGCTGCCAGTGCGGCAGGTTACAAAGTGTTAGTGCTTGAAAAAAATAGTATTGCTGCGGGTACATCCAGTAAATCAAGCAAATTAATCCATGGTGGCTTACGTTACCTGGAGAGCGCACAGTTTTCATTGGTAAGAAAATCGCTGAAAGAACGTGCTATCTTATGTCGCATTGCTCCAGGCCTGGTAAAGTTACGCCCTTTCTATATTCCCATATATAAAACAACGACACGTCGTCCATGGAAAATACATTTGGGTTTAAGTCTGTATGCTATTTTAGGTGGGTTACGGAAAGAAAACCTCTTTAAAGTTATTCGTCGTAAAAGAGTGAAAAGTCTGGATGATCTTGAACAAACGGATTTGCAAAAAGTTTATCAATATAATGATGGTCAAACGAATGACGTAAAATTAACCGAAGCTGTTTTGAGTAGTGCGAAGTCACTGGGTACAGGTTTTATTTGCCCGGCCACGGTTATTTCGATTATGAAAAACAATAGTGGTTTTAATGTTATCTATAAACATCGTGATAAAGAAATACATGTGCAAACTAAAGTTGTTATTAATGCAACGGGTCCATGGGTTAATGAAGTACATAAAATAATAAAACCAAATCCGAACTCAGGAAAAGTTGCATCACTTGAGGTCGATTTAGTACAGGGTGCACACATTATTATAGATACGCCTGCACCTTCAGGTGTTTATTATCTTGAAGCTCATGATAAGCGAGCGGTATTTGTTATGCCTTATGAATATGATGGTGAAATTAAAACCATGATAGGCACAACAGAAAAACTTTTTACTGGTAAAGCTGATGATGTTGAAGCAAGTGCAGAAGAAATTAAGTATTTGCTAGATGTATATAAGTCTTACTTTCCTAAGCAACAGGATATAAGAGTAGTACACCAGTTTGCAGGATTACGTGTTTTGCCGAAAAATGACGGCAGCATGTTCTCTCGACCAAGAGATACGATTTTGCATTGGGCAGTACCGGGTTTATTAACATTGTACGGCGGTAAGTTGACGGCTTATCGATCTACATCTGAGTTGGTGATTAGGAAAATAAAACCACTTTTAGGAAAAAAACAACGAATAGCTTATACCGATCAACTGTATTTATCATTAGATGGATGAAAGGGATACATTTTATGATTAGAGCTAAAGTTAATTTTATTTTTGTTCTGTTTATTATCGTATATTTTAATAACAGCCTTGCTGTGGCAAAAGAGATTAACAAATTACGTGTTGGCGGAACGATTCAATTAGATGCGGTTTTCATTAATGATGATAAGGCAGAGTTGATTCCTGGCAGTGGTACTGAAGTCAGGAGAGCCAGATTTTTTATTTCTGGCGAGCATGACAAAACATGGATGTATAAATTGCGCGTTGGTGTTGAAGAAAATGATTTAAGTGTAAAAGATGCTTACATGAAACACATCACTTCAGGTTTCAAAATTGGCTTATTTAAACCTTCCTTTAGTATTGATGAAATGACAAGCTCAAAATTTATAACCTTTATGGAACAGGCTTTGCCTAATGCATTTAAACCGGGTAGACGTATTGGTGTGGCGTATCATAAATTCAATAACAATATTAATTATAACCTTGGTGTATTCGGGCAAGGATCAGGCGATGGCGATGCAGGTGATGAGGGCGCTGGAATGAGTAGTCGAATAACAAGTCCAGTTATACAGGCTAACGACTATCTAATACATATGGGAATTAATTTCAGCTACGAAAAACCAGAAGATGATGTAAATAAAAGTATTTCATTTGATGCGCGGCCAGAGTCACATATAACGGGTAATATTGTTGATACAGGAACAATTACAAATGTTGAGAATATTATTCGGGCTGGAATTGAATTTTCAAGCGTTATTCAGTCATTTTCAATCCAGGCTGAAACAATGTTAATTAATTTAACAAAAAATGATAGTTCTGAAGATTTACAGTTCACGGGTTCCTATATTTACGCCAGCTGGTTCCTCACCGGGGAAAAAAGGCCTTATAAAGCGAGCCGTGGTGTATACGGTCGAATTAAACCTCTTAATCCAAATGGTGCGTGGGAGCTGGCATTGCGCTATAGTGTTATTGATCTTAATGATAATATTATAAATGGTGGAGAGGCTTCAAATATCACATTTGGGGTTAACTGGTATTCCACACCAAAAACACGGTTTTCGATGAATTATATTCATGTTGAAACAGATAAAAATAATGTTTTTGGGAACCCTGATATTTTACAGTTTAGGACTCAGATAGATTTTTAGTAGTAAGGATTTCTATGCGGATTAGTCAAAAAATCATATTAACAGCGGTTACAGTTATTACGATTGTTGCACTGTCAGATGTTTTTAAGATTAGAAACAGTCTTGAGCTTGAAAAAGTATTCACCAGTATTGTTGAGTCAGAAACGCCTTCACTTACCTCATTAATTGAAATTAAATCCAGTGCCAGACAAGCTTCTTTAAAAGCAGTTGAGTATTCTATTCGGGGAGCTGAAAAAGATAAAAATAAATCTTTAGAGGCAATAGAAAAAGTTAAATATCATTTGTTTAGCTACACTCATCTTGAATCAAAAGATGACCGAACACCACATGGTGATATTCAAAAATTAAAGACACTTTCAAATAATTTTATTCAAACCACATTAAAATATCTTCATATTTCAGAAGGTCCTTCTTTAAGCCAATTAACACTGGATGAGTCTGAATTACATAAAGCAAGAAAAATACTTATTCATAGTATTAAAAGGGTAAAAAAGGTTGAAACACAGCTACTTTTGGAAAAGATTAAAGGTGAAGCAAGAAAAACGTCACTAAAATCAATTGAATATTATTTACGAGGAATACCAAAAGATCATGCTAAAGCTCTGGAATCTATTGCAGAGCTAAAAAAACTGTCCAGTAAACTGGGTGATAAAGGAGCGACTGTCGAAGTAAACAGCCTTGTTCTTTCTTATGTTAAGGCTGCTAAAAACTACCTTGCTGATATTTCTAAAAGAAAATCACCCGTTTCTGAAATATATTTAAATGAAGAACAACTCAACAAATCGCGAAAAGCACTAATACATACGCTTTATAAACTGATTAGCACAGAAGAATCTGAACTTGATAAAGCGGGCACTGAGGCTAAGAATGCCATTGGTAATCTAATTAATATAACTATAATGCTGGCGCTATTATTAACGGTAATAATCATTAGCCTGCACTTTTTTATATATCGTTCAATATCAAAACCAATTACTGACTTAATAATCGCAACAAAAGATATTGGTGCGGGTAAGCTTGAGACAAAAATTAATATTTCATCAAATGATGAAATAAGAGAATTGGCAGACTCATTTAATGTGATGACAGAAAAATTAAAATTATCACAGACTGAACGCGAGCTACAAGAAGAAAAACTTCGCCGCAGTCAAAAAATGGATGCTTTAGGAAAACTCACTGGTGGTATAGCGCATGACTATAATAATATGTTGGGAGTGATCCTGGGGTATGCAGAAATATTAGAAGAGCAGTTGAAGGAGCGGCCTGAATTATCTGATTTCATTAGTGAAATTTATCGTGCGGGAGAACGCGGTGCCAAGTTAACGAAAAAGTTGTTGTCATTTTCCCGTCAATCATCATCAGATGCAAAGCCTCTGGATATTAATGCTGTTTTGAAGGGGCAGCATCAAATGCTGGAAAAAACATTGACGTCGAGAATTAGCTTAACAATGGAACTTGCGGACAATTTATGGAAAGTCTGGATAGATGATAATGAATTTGAAGATTCCATTATTAATATGAGTATTAATGCTATGCATGCAATAGAGGGTAATGGAAAATTAAAGATAGAAACTCGCAACGAGGTAATTTCTGAAACAGAGAAAAATTTATATCAGCTGGAAGCTGGCGAATATGTTCTGCTCAGTATTACAGATACTGGTTCCGGGATGGATGCTTCAATGAAAGAAAAAATCTTTGATCCATTTTTTTCGACTAAAGGAGATAAAGGAACTGGTTTGGGCTTAAGTCAGGTATATGGTTTTGTAGAACGTAGTCGGGGTAGTATCCAGGTTTATTCAGAAATCGGGCATGGCTCTCGATTTACTCTTTATTTTCCGCGCTACTTTGATGGTGAAAGCGAACAATATGAAGAGGAAATTGATGAACAAATTGATTTAAGTGGTACAGAAACCATTCTTATTGTTGATGATGAGCCGGCATTAGTTAAGTTATCTTCAAGAATACTCAAACAAAATGGATATCATATTTTTACTGCAGAAAATGCAAAGCAGGCACTCGATATTTTAGAAAAAGAGTCTATTGACTTATTGTTATCTGACATCATTATGCCGGATATGGATGGTTACCAGTTGGCCGCTGCTGTAATAGAAAAATATCCTGAGGTAAAGATTCAATTAGCGAGTGGATTTAGTGATGAACGCCATTTGGATATGGCTGACAATAGTTTACATGAACATTTACTTCATAAACCTTACCATTCGAAAACGCTTTTAAAACGGATACGTGAATTACTCGAGTAAGTGCTCATCAATCAATTGCATTTATCTTAAAATAATTTAATGAATTGTATTTTATAAAGCAAATGGGTAGGCAATGCTATAGCCTTACGCATAATCAACATCAATTTCTTTGGTAATATCTATGACGGCAGCATGTTCTCTCGACCAAGAGATACGATTTTGCATTAGGCTTTACCAGGAATATTGACGTTGTATGGTGGCAAGCTGACCGCTTACCGTTCGACATCTGAATTAGTTATCAGGAAAATCAAACCATTTTTAGCTAAAAGACAACGTATTGCTTTTACCGATCAACTTTATTTATCAATAGAACCTATCTAAAATAAAGATTATATATGATTGTCTTTACTGTAATGATCAACAGATATTTATGAGGTTATCAATTAAACCATGAAACCGCCTGAAATAGCTTCATCATTTTATCCAAGAACTTTTCTTATGATGGTCGTGGCATTATCATTCGGTATTTTTGTGCATATCGTTTTTTTAAGTATTTTTTATTATTATGATGTAAAACCATTATATTACTTTAATTATTTTAGTATTTCATTGTTTGCAATACTCTTGTATTTATTAATAAAGAAAAACATGGTCTCGCTCGCTATGGCTGGAGCATCGATAGAACTTATTCTCCATCAGGTTTTTTCGGTATTGTTAATAGGGTGGGAATATGGTTTTCAATATTACCTGATAGTCATTCCAGGATTTATATTACTTAAAAAGTTTAAGACACCAACCATTCCTATCCTTTTAACGGTTATTAGTTATATTCTTTTAACTTTATTATATTTCCACAGCGTGAATAATTCTCCTTCATATCAGATGGAGGAAGTGAAAAATTCGTTATATATTTTAAATTTGTTAAGCGTTACAACATTAGTTGCTGTCTTTAATGCATTATTTGATTACACCTCAAGATTGCATGAACATGCTCTGCGTGATGCAAATGTCATGCTCTATCAGTCAGCAACGACTGATTCTATGACTAAGTTACCAAATAGAATGCACAGTATTGAACTAATAAAAAATGAAATGGTTAGGAATAAAAGATCAGATGGCACGTTTACACTTGCATTGGCAGACGTTGATGATTTTAAAGTTATTAATGATAGTTTTGGTCATGATGCAGGTGACAAGGTTCTTATAACTATTTCAAAAATAATGAAAGATGCACTTAGAGAGCAGGATGTGATCGGTCGCTGGGGAGGAGAAGAGTTTTTAATTCTTCTACCCGATACAAGCATGGAAAATGGCAAGATTGCTTTAGATAAGTTAAAAGAATCACTTTCACGTACATTTATAAAATATAATACGGTTTCTATAAAAGTAACTATAACTATCGGCGTTACTTCATCACGACATTCCGAATCTATAGATGAGCTTATTAAACTGGCAGATAATGCCTTATATGAAGGTAAACGAGGAACAAAAAATTGTGTAGTCGTAATACAACCCTAGATATTCCAGGAAAGACTAGCTATTAAGATATAAGTTCATCTAAAGGGGATGCGGTCGCTATACCTTCGCCCTGAGCATAATCAACCCCTATTTCTGCCAGTACGTGAAGAATCTCTTTATCTTCAACATATTCTGCAATTGTTTCAATCCCCATGGCATGACCAATTTTATTCACTGCTTCAACCATGGCGCGATCGATTGGATTATTTACAATGTTATGAACATAGCTGCCATCAATTTTCAGATAGTCGACATTTAATGTTTTTAAGTAAGAGAACGATGACATGCCACTGCCGAAATCATCTAACGAAAACTTACAACCATGACTTTTTACACGATAAATAAAGTCGATTGCACTTTCAAAATTAGAAATAATATTTGTTTCTGTAATTTCAAAACATATTTTCTCGCACTGCAAATCACTATCTTCAATTAATTCAATAATGGTAGCCAGAAATTGTTGAGAGGTTAATGATTGTCCTGAAAGGTTAATCGACATTTGTTCAATGTTATTCATTGTGGATTTGTTTTTTATCATCCAGTCAAAACAATTTCTTACTACCCATTCGTCTATATTAGTCATTAGACCATATAATTCAGCTGCACCAATAAATTTTACCGGGGAAATTAAATTTCCTTTCTCATCCGGGACTCGTAATAAAATTTCATAATGGTTTTTTAATGATGATTCCTGGTTTATAGGAATGATAAGTTGCTGGTACAAAGCAAAGTTATCCTCTTTAAGGGCTTGCCGAATCTGTGATGCCCATAACATTTCGCCTTGCTTGCGTTTCAGCTCCTTGTCTTCAGGCTGATAAATATGGATCTGGTTTCGACCCTTATCCTTAGCTGTATAACACGCAACATCGGCAAGCCCCAGTATGTCGGTAGCAGATTCAATGTCACTGGTTATTGATGCAACGCCAATACTAACGCCAATGTGAAATACTTTTCCTTCCCAGGTAAAGTGGAATTGTTCGACTACTTTTAATAATTTAGTTGCAAGACGAATTGCATCTTCTTCAACACATCCCTGGAATAAAACGGCAAATTCATCGCCGCCTAAACGTGCAATAAAATCACTTTCACGAACTTCAGACTTTAATGAATGTGAGATCTGTTTTAATAGTTCATCACCAGCAACATGTCCACAAGTGTCATTTATTATTTTGAACTGATCAAGATCCATATAACATAATGTTGAGTGTAAGCCCTCTGTTTTAGCCAGCTCAAGAAATTGATTTAATCGGATATCAAATTCGTGTCTGTTATATAGTCCGGTAAGTTTGTCATGGGTTGCCTGATGTGTGAGTTCATCTTGTCTTTTAGTAATTGTTGTTAATGCTTTATTTATGAAGCGTGACAGATAGCCAAACTCATCATTACGTTTATCATCAAATTTAACATCTTCTCCAAGGCTAAATGCCTGGGCAGCATCTACCATTTGTTGTATGGGTTCGCTTAATAGTTTTTTCAGAATCCATTGCAAGAGTAAGCCAAAAATAATTAAGACAAAAAGCATAACAGTAATTAATTGTTTCTTTTGCTGATTTAACACATTACTGATAGGAGTTTGAAAAACTTTTAAAGTAACCTCCCTGGTGTAGGCAAGTTTTTGTTTAGAGGGTTTAGATGAAAAATAAATTGTTTTAACCTGGTGAGCATCACTTATAGAGCCAACATTAACCTGGCCAAAATTTTCTGCAATAACAATTAAGCCAACAGCTCCCGTACTTTCAATAACTTTTTTAAGTGATGCTTTCAAATTTTTTGCAGAAACATCTGTTGCTTGTTCAAAAAGTTCTCTGGTTAATGTATAGGTTTGAAAGTCAGTATTGTCATAATGTTTGCGTAAGTCATTTTCTAAAATATCAATAGATACAACAACGAGAACAATGCCTATGCTCACAAGCCCCCAAAAAACCAGCCCCGCTAATTTAAGGGGAAGGCTGAGTGCTACGCCTTCTTTTAGTGACGACCGCGCCATTTTATTTTAGCCCAAGCCATTTAAGCGCTAAAAACATCGGACAAACGCCACTGATGCCTGCACCTAAAATGGCCAAGCCCATAAACCAAGACATAAACCAGAGTGCTTCAGGGTATACAAAGACACTAAGTGCAAGTATTGTTGCTACTGTTACTCTCCAACCACGTTCCGCTTCAAAATTTGTACGGGCTTTAAAGTTAATACCAATTGAACCTTCTAGAGGATCGCCACTATTATTATGACGATAGAGAGATATTATTTTTGGTAAGCGTAAATTTGTTAATGCTTCAATGATTGCTAAACCAATGAGAAAATAAATTATTATGGTGAACTCAAAATAAAGAGCAACAAGAAGAAGTGCTCCAAAAAATAACCTGTATTGTCGGTTGCTCATAATTACATCCTCCATTTCTGGATTTAATACATGTGTATAATACCTAAAGTTATAATTAACTCATTTACTTCGCATACTTTCTAACATTAGTTGCATCCATTCATTATACCGTTTTGTAAGTTCAACATTGTCTTCTGGTTTAAACCATATACCTGCCTCTTTTTCTGGCCAGCTAGCAGGTTGCTCGGCGAGTAAATATGCTGTGCCTCTTGATGTTGCTTCACATTCAGTTGGACAATAAACAGGTAAACCAGAAAGGTCGGCAAGACGTTGATTTAAACCATCAACAGAAGCCAGGCCACCGGATATTTGAATTTGCTCAGGAGGTGAAGATAGTTTACTCATTTCATCCAGACAGGCTTTTAATAAAAATACAATACTTTCAATTATAGCAACAGCTTTTTCATTGACATTGGCCTGACGACTAAACTTACTTATAAAATCAGGTAACCAGAAGGGCGAAGCTAAACCAGAAACGCCATTTAAAAAAAGTGGTGGTGTTTCAATGTCATTTAACCATTCAGGTATATGGTTATAAATATTTGTATCGGGATATTGTTTTGCTAACCAGTCTAAAGCGCTGCCTGCACCATTAATTGTACCTTCAAGTACAAAATGATTTTGACTATCCCCCTTAATATCACTATCTCGAAAAATAAGGCTGGTGAGTAAACGCCGGCTATATAAAGCTAATGGCCCTGATGATCGAGATACAAAGGCACCTGTGCCAGTGTTGACATAGGCTGTATCAGGTTGCAGTTGTCCATAAGCATAGATAGCTGCCGATTGATCACCGGTAACAAGACGTAATGGAATGTTTAGTTCATCCAGTTCGATTGTTCCATAATGATGTATTGAAGGAACGCAGTGCGGTAATGCAGATAACGGGATATCAAATAGTTTAAGTAACTCATCATCCCAGCTATGCGTTTTTAGATTCCATAGTTGTGTACGAGAAGCATTAACGGGATCAGCCAGAAGAAATTTTTCTTTAACTAGGTGAAAAGAGATAAAGCTCGACATAGGGCCAAAGGCTAGCGTGTCATTATCTAATGCTTCTTTGACTTCTGGAATATTATCAAGACACCAGCGTAATTTACTTGCACCGTAATGAGGTGACAGAAATAAACCGGTAATTTTATGAATATGTTCGTTCTGATCATTAAATTGATTTAACCAGTCTGTATTACGTCGATCTTGCCAACTGATAATAGGCGATATTGCTTTACCTGTTTTTTTATTCCAGCACACAATATTTGAACGTTGTGTTGCCAGTCCGGCAGAAATAATGCGCTTTCTCTTATCGCCTAGATTTCCTAAGGCTTTTTTGATTGAGTTGTTGATGGAGTCAATGACGTCTTCAGCATTGAGTTCAACATAATGTTTGGCAGGGTATTCAGTTTCTACTTCACTGTAGGCACTAGTCACCATTTCACCATTGTGGTTAAAGACAATAGCGCGACTCGCATGACCACCCTGGTCTATGCAAAGGTATAAAGAATCGGGAGTGATAAAGTCCATTTATAAAGTATCGGCATATTCCATATAATCTTTAGGCTGTCATGGATTGTGAGAAGCCAGAAAACAAGGCGAAACTTATAGGTTTATAGCAATCAAAGCCTGTTCATAATCCGCTTCTGGTAACGGGATACGTATTTCATATCCACCACCGGCTGCTTCCTGCATTTCTTCTCCCTTAAGACTTTCCATGTGATCTAAAGTAATGGTTTGATTACCATGGGGAGAGATAACTTCAAGAGAATCACCAACCGCAAATTTATTTTTAACGAGTACTTCTGCCAGGCCTTTCTCTGCATCATAGCTTCTGATTTCACCAACAAATTTTTGTTGATTGCTAATGGAGTGGCCGGTTAAATAATTTTGATAATCCTGCTTGGGATGCCGATCATAAAATCCTTCTGTGTAACCACGATTAGCAAGCCCTTCTAACTTACCAAATAAATTGGCATCAAACTCTTTACCTGCAATCGCATCTTCAATGGCCTGGCGATAAAGTTGTGCAGTACGCGCAACGTAGTAATGCGATTTGGTACGACCTTCAATCTTAAATGAATCGATGCCAATTTTTGTTAAACGATCAATGTATTGAATGGCTCGTAAGTCTTTTGAATTCATAATGTACGTGCCGTGCTCATCTTCCATTATTGGCATGTGTTGCCCGGGACGGTTTGTTTCTTCAATCAAATAAACTTTATCGGCTAATGGATGACGTTGTACTTTTACTTCAGGGAATGCTTCGGGAGTATTAATAGCAGCCATCGCATCAAATTCAATTTTTTGAGCATCGCCCATTTCATTTTCATCAGCATCATGCACTTTATATTCCCAACGGCAAGCATTGGTACAGGTTCCCTGGTTTGGATCACGATGATTAAAGTAACCCGATAATAAACAGCGACCTGAATAGGCGATACATAATGCGCCATGTACAAACACTTCGAGCTCCATATCCGGACACTGTTGTCTAATCTCTTCAATTTCTTCGAGCGATAACTCACGCGATAAAATAATTCGGCTAACTCCCATGGATTGCCAAAACTTTACCGCAGCGTAATTTACAGTGTTAGCTTGTACCGAAAGATGAATAGGCACTTCAGGCCATTTCTCGCGTACCATCATGATTAAACCAGGATCTGCCATGATCAACGCATCCGGTTTCATTGCAATAACGGGAGCCATGTCAGCCATGTAAGTTTTAA
>LGVF01010752.1_pt1 | contig 17188 bp, 16 predicted proteins | sample 469901 | NCBI WGS metagenome assembly LGVF01 (sample SAMN03893561, study PRJNA290197) | marine sediment metagenome | material: sediment; isolation source: combined push core samples #3730, #5133, and #5579 collected at Hydrate Ridge | place: Pacific Ocean: Hydrate Ridge
TGTGATTAAGGAGGAGCTTACCTGGAGGGGCACTCAACCGGCCAAGTTAATTGACGCCGACCAGACAGGATAATTGTCGTCGAACACTGGTCGTTGTTTCTATGGAAATAGCTTGTCCCAAAAATTACGATACCAGAACATCGAACGGCCCAACCTATTTCTCATAGGTTGGGTCGTCTTGTATTTTGTTCCAAATTGGTTCTCAGATCATCAAGGATTTATCCGACATAAGGAAGGGGACCAGAGGGATGGTCTTGGTGCAAGAATGGTCAGCTTTTCCACTCTCTACGGCGTTTCTCATCCTGCGCTGCTTCGATCTCAGCCAGCAGGTCGAGATAGGCCCGATAACGCTCCTCGGACAGAGCGCCCTTTTCCACCAGGGCGGTCACGGCACAGCCGGGCTCGGCCCGGTGACGACAATCGCGAAACCGGCAGCGGGCCATCATGGCCTGCTCGAACCCGGGGAAATGGACTATCAACTCTTCAACGACGATATCGACCAGACCGAAATCGCGAAACCCGGGAGTATCGACCAGCTCGCCACCACCGTCCAGGGAATGCAGGGTCGCTACCGTAGTTGTATGACGGCCAACTCCGCGGGACTCACACAGTTCGCCGACGGTCAGAGCGAGATCGGGACAGAGGGCGTTGAGCAGGGAACTTTTACCGACCCCGGTGGTTCCAACGAAGGCCCCTCGATGGCCTTCCGCCATAAACTGGCGCAATAGTTCGAGGCCGACACCTTCCTTAGCGCTGAGGGTAAAGACCGGCAACGACGCACCATAGAGAGCCCGCAGCTCAGCGGTGAGCTCAGCGGCACCAGGCAGGTCCTCTTTATTAACAATGAGCAAGGGCTTGAGACCGGCGGCTCGGGCCGCCACGATGGCGCGATCGACAAAACCGGATGGAGGCAGGGGCCGAGGAGAGACCATCACGCCGAGCACATTGAGGTTGGCGCCCACCAGATGTACCGCACCCCGCCCGTCGCGACGAAGCAATTCGGTAGTTCGTGGGAGGCGTTCCAGCACCTCGCCACGAACCAATACCGAATCCCCCACCACATGACCGGAACTCCGTTTAACCCGCACCGGGTAACGCTCACCGTCATCAAAAAGCACCTCTACGGCTACCCCGAGATGGGCGACAATCACCCCTTGGCGTCCTGGTGTTTCTCCAGCGCGGGATGATTTGCTACGACCGGCGGCTTTGTATGGTTTGCGGCTCAAAAGGATTTCACCTCAGCGTTTTTTCTTCTTCTCAAACTTCGCCTTAAGCATATCACCGAGGGTGCCCATGGAGCCGCCGCCGGTCGGTGCGTCCTCGTAGGAGCTTCGGCTGGATGCGCCCTCGCCCGCTTCGACGTCCTGGCCCTCACCAGCTACTGGAACCAGAGAGATACGGCGTTGATCCAAGTCGATTTTTTCGATGGTTACGGTCAGTGCCTGCCCGATCTTGACAACCTCCTGGGCGTGCTTTAGACGCCGGCCGCCACCGAGGCGGGAAATATGCAACAGGCCGTCGATGCCGTCCTCGAGGGTAACAAAGGCGCCAAATTGAGCCACCCGCGCGACGGTGCCGGGATAGCTACCGCCCTCGACATAGAGGGAACCGACTTTGGACCAGGGGTCGGCCAGGGTATCGCGTAGGGAAAAGGAGAAGCGGTTCGCCTCCCAATCGATCTTTTTAACTGCTAATTCAAGCTCTTGATCGACCTGCAACACCTGGCCGATATCTTCGACACGACCATAACCGACCTCGGAGATAGGCAGCAGACCTTCGATGCCGCCGATATCTACAAAGGCGCCGAATTCGCGCAGCGAGGTCACCACCCCCTTGACCACCATGCCTTCTTTCAAAGTTTCCTTGAGGGCCTCCCGTTGCTCAGCCCGTTCTTCTTCAAGTAGCACCCGGTGGGAGACGACCACGTTACGACCCTGTTCACCGAACTTGATGACCCTGAAGGGCCGGCTGGTGTCGACCACTGCCTCGGCCGACTCCTCACGACGCAGGCCGAGCTGTGAAAAGGGGCAGAAGGCCCGCACGCCACCGGCCAATTTGACCTCGTAGCCGCCCTTGGTTTCCTTTTCCAGACGCCCTTCGACAGGGATGCCACTGCGCCAGGCTTCTTCGATCTGTTCCGCCCCGGCTACACCGGAAGCGAGGCGGGTGGTAAAGCGTAATTCGCCACCGGAGCGAGAAACAAAATAGGCCTTGAGCTTGTCGCCGACCGCTACCGTCAGGTTATCTTCTTCGTCCAGGACTTCGTTGCGATCAAGAATTCCCTCGCCCTTTTGGCCGACATCGAGAAACACACACTGCTTACCGATTTGCAGCACCGTCGTTTCGACCTGCTGTCCCGGTCTAAGCTCCACGGCACCGATCAGGCTCTCTTCCAACAGATCGGCAAAACTTTCTTCCCCGTTTTGCTCTTCGCTTGTCTCTTCAGCATCGTGCTTGTGGTCTTCCATGTCAGCCTCTTTGAGTGGGTTTATTGGTCGCTAAAGGATTTTATAGCCTATTCGCCCGATACGGGCAAGCAACTAAGGGCCAGGCCACGAGGTATTAACGGTTTAACCATCCTGAGCCTCACCAGGAGTCTGTCGGACAATACGGACCGAAGCATGTTATGGTGGGGGAAAAATAATCTACACAAGAAGGCTGAATGGACTGTCTATGAAAAAAATCATTTTATGTATCGCCCTGCTGGCCCTGATTCAGAGCTGGGGGAGCATCAGCGGCTTCTTTGAATCGGCACCGGCCATCGCGGCCAACAACGACACCCAAGTGGTCATGTACAGCACCGACTGGTGCGGTTACTGTAAACAGGCCCGCAGCCTGTTTAAATCCGCCGGCGTCGAATATCACGAATACAACATCGAAAAGTCTGCCGAAGGACTTAAACAATATCAAGCACTTGGAGGCCGTGGAGTGCCGCTGATCATCATCAATGGCAAGATCTTGCGCGGTTTCGACAAAGGGCAGATTTTACGGGAACTGGCATCGGACTAAGTCAGCCCGCCTTAGAGTGACATACCATTTAGCCTAAAAGGAGGTACCATGATCCATGGTTGTCGAAGACCCGATTCAACCCGCGGCCATTTACGACCTGCTCGCCAAGAATGGGGCGGGCTCGGTGCTGCTGCACTACGCGGTGGTCAAGGAGACCCCGCACAACCAAGCCGCCACCACCGGCGTTAACTACCAGCGCAAGGGCGATATGGAGGCGGAGATGCAGACCATCGCCGAACACCTGCAGGAAAAGTGGGAATTGGAGGATGTGCTGCTGATTCGGCGACTGGGCTGCCTGAAAGCCGGCGAAATCATCTCTTTGATAGCGGCTTCATCACCCAACAGCGCCGATGTATTTGCTGCCTGCCAGCATGGCATCAGTCATCTGAAAAAGATGACGACCTTCTGCAAAACCGAACTAGGGGTTTCCTAGGTTACTTCAACTCCCAAGACGAATAAGGCCTTAACTTGTTGCTCTCTCAACACGTTTTCTAACCTTAACCTTATTATTGGTGTCTCGACTCTGGCGAATCAATTCGTCATTTGCCACGGTCAGAGAGGATTTGGAGATTCGGTCGTAAAGAACCACATTGACCGTGGCCGCCAGATTCAGACAACCGATGGTGGGCACATAGACAACGGCATCGGCTCCGTCTATAACCTGCTGGCGGATCGTACCGTCTTCCGGGCCAAAAATATAGAAGGCCCGCTCCGGGTGCTGGTACTCAGACAAGGGAGTTGCCCCCTCAACCAGTTCAACACACACGATCTTTGTCTCTTCGGGCACGCCTTCCAAAAGACAGTTTACACCCGTCAAGGGAATCTTTTGACTTACGTCCTGTGGGTCGGTATGAAACCTCGCTGCCCGAACATAACGTTTTCCTGTATAAAAAACCTCGTCGGCTCCAAAACAACCAGCGGCGCGCATAACAGCACCGACATTGGACGGACTTTTGGGATCACTTAAGCCAATACATATTTTTGCTTCGTTCATCTACCTGTTCCGATCGAAAAATATTCATTAAGTAAAAGGCCTGATCGAAAGATCAGGCCTTTTTATATCAGAGGTGATCATGGGCGACTCTTGAGCCACCATATCCACAACGAAAGACCAGGGTCAATCCCCCGACTTCCAACTATAAGGAATGACCGTTGAAAAAGGCCTCGCCGGCCTGAGCGTGCAACTCAAAGGCCATACCGGTCAACTCCCGGCGCACCACCCGCTCGGTGGTTTCATCGGTAACTGTAAAAGGCGGCAAGGTAGCTGTCCCGCGGGGCCTGGCCAGACCGAAGATCAACAGGGTACCATCGGGAGCGCTGCGCACTTGGAATTCCCGAATTTCCCCAGGGTCGATCTGCAGGTGGGTTTCCTCGAAGACCTCACGGGCTCCGGCCTCTTGCCAGGTCTCACCGAGATCGACAAAGCCACCGGGAAAAGCCCACTTGCCCCGTCCCGGCTCGATGCCGCGACGAATCTGCAGCAGACCTTCATCAACAGGCACCAGCATGACCACCACCGGCAGAGGGTTGACGAAACTCATGCGGCCACAGTTGCTACAAGTACGGGGCCAGGGCTGGCCGACAGCAAAGGAATGGCCACAATGGGAACAGTGCGAATTCTTGGTCACGGACAGGCTCCTTTCGCTGCGCAAGGCATGGACCGACTCGACAAGCGCATAAGTAACGAAAATTATCCTCTACCCGGGCTGTGCGATCTTTGACCAGGGTCAAAAATCGAACAGATCCTCTCCGCCAACCAACGCTAAAAACCCGATCCTTTAAAAAAGCCCTCTAGATGGCTAAGCAAAAAGTTCGACCTACAAGGCGTAGTAGTTTTTCAGGGGTGAAGGCATACATAACGTATGTCGAAGTCCTTAAAAACTGCTGCAACGCAGTAGGGCGGACTTTTTGCGACGCCATCAGAAGCTGTTGATCTGGCGGATAAAGGCCTTGAGCAAGCCATAGCTGCGACGATTGAATTCGAAGGTCAGGCGGGGCAGGGGCAGCAGGTCGGGCTGGTCCTTTTCCCGTGGTAGCGGCCCGGAAATCTGCAACCGGCTGCCCGGCTCCTTGATCTCGGGGAACTCGCTCTCCAGAATGGCCAACTGTTCGTCGCTCAACTCTTTGTTCAGGCGAATCACCAGAGTATTGCCGACAAAGCGCATGGAGTGATAGACGCGGTAAAAATCGTCGATAATCTGTACGGCTTCGGAAGCACTGCGGGTAATGGAAAAGAGGCTGAAATCCTCGCCGGAGATAAGTCCCCGCTTGAGCAGCGGATCCTTGATGAACTGCAGCCACTTCTCCCAATAACCGCCGTCTTCGTCGTCGATGAGTACCAGGGGGATGGGCGGGTTCTTACCGGTCTGAATCAGAGTCAGGGTCTCCATGGCCTCGTCCAGGGTGCCGAAACCGCCGGGAAACAGGGCGACCGCCTCCGCCTCTTTGAGAAACGCTACCTTGCGATTAAAAAAGTACTTGTAGGTAATGACGTTTTCACTGGTCGACATGACCGGATTAGTCTCCTGCTCAAAGGGCAGGCGAATATTAACTGCAAAGGAATTTTCTGGTCCGGCCCCTTCGTTGCCGGCCTGCATGATTCCACCGCCACCGCCGGTGATCACCATGTAACCCCTCTCAACCAGCAGGCGGCTGAACTCGACGCACTTGCGGTAGATCGACTCGTCGGGCTCGGTACGGGCCGAGCCGAAGATAGTCACTTTTTTACGCAACCGGTGAGGGCCGAAAACTTTATTGGTGTAGCGCATCTCCTTCATGGTCGTTCGCATGAGCTTGAGGTCGGCCAGATAGTCGGACTCGCGCCCGGCCTTAAGGGCACTGATGATCATCTCCCGGATCATCTCAGGGTGATGAACGTCGGCCTGGCGCATAAGGCTATCAATGAGCTCATCGAGATGGCCGTTTTTCCGGTCAAAATGGATATCCATAACAAAGCCTTTATCTGTCAAGCCGAACCGCGGGCGGTTCCAGAAAGGGACGACCAAACAATCTCTCGCCACGAATCAGCAACCCGCGCAAGCTGGAACCGGCATAGCGCTGATCGAAATTCAGGTAACAACGACGCAATTGGCCCTCAAGTTCATGAAAGGTATCATACCCCGCTTCCCCAAGGGGATCAAGAATGCCTTCACAGATAAAGGTGATGCAGTTGAAAGGCCGACGGGACACTTCAAGGCGACAGCCGGCGGGGCCGAGAAAGGGACAGGGAAGGGTGAAATCGGCGAGGGGAGGCAGTTCCTCGGCGGAAAGAAAGGCCAGCAGGTTAACCAGGGTGAAATGGTTTTTGCCACAATCGCAGCAGGCACCTTGGCAGTGGCGGCATACGGCTGGGCCGTCGCCCCGGCGGAACAGATCGTCAAGTTGCTGTTGCAGAGCAGCAATACGATTCAACTCCGTGGCGATCCAGTTGTGCTCAGAGTCGGGCAGCTGGGCATATTCGGCGGCCACTTCATCCAGGTATCCCTGCCAGCGCCGGGAGATTCGATTGGCGGTCATGCTGCTCCAAACTAAAAAGAAAACGGCAACGCAAAGCGTGCCGTTTTCAAAAAAAAGTGGCCGGACAAGGACGTAAGCCGGGTTCTGTTCTTCGATACAGTTACCTGTGCCGAAGCGATGATCATTCCTCTAGGACCGCCGTTGCCGACGGTCTCCAGCAGCCAACCCGGGAGTCTCGAGCGGACCGCTCTCAAACACTCCTCTATTCGGCCTTGCTCCGGATGGGGTTTACCGAGCGTCCGACGTCACCGCCGGACCTGGTGAGCTCTTACCTCACCCTTTCACCCTTACCCCCTGGGGCCGAAGCCCATGGAGGCGGTCTTCTCTCTGTGGCACTATCCCTAGGGTCACCCCCGGTTCCCGTTAGGAACCATCCTGTCCTGCGGAGCCCGGACTTTCCTCCCGCCCGCAATGCGGACCGGCGATCATCTGTCCTTGTCCGACCACTTTACTTTCCTGTTCAGTCTTCCTTGACCACGAACAACATTCGGCTGCAGTGGGGACAGGTCTTGATTTCTTGAGCCAGAAACAGGCTATTGAACAACTGGGGCGGCAAATGCATGTTGCAGCCGAGGCAGGCACCGTTGCGCGCCTCGACGACTGCGACACCAGCGCGCCGCTCCATGAGCAGCTTATAGCTCCTCTGCAAGTTCTTCGGCAAGGGTTTTATCTGGCTGTCCCTTTGCTTGGCAAGGCTCTGACGGGACTTCTCAAGAGACTTAAGAGCTCCTTCGATCTCACCACATCGAGCTGCTATCTGCTCTTCCATCTCCGTCAGGTTCTGCTGCTTCTCCGTTTTTTCTTCATTCAAAGCGGCGATTTCAGCATTTTTCGCCTCAACCTGGTCGGTCAGATCCTTGTTGAGTTTTTTTGCCGTATCGATTTCTTTAAGTACCGCAAGATACTCCTTTTGGGTCTTGATCTCCGGCAACCGCCCTTCGGACTTCTCAACATTGGCTTGTTCCTGATCGAGGGCCAAGCGCAACTGGGCACGCTGCCCCTCAAGCTCAGCGATGGAGCCTTCAAGACTCGCTACCATGTCCCGAATCCGCACCACCTCGGTATCGATCCCCTGGCGCTCAGTTTCAAGCTTGAGCTGATCCTGTCCAATGGTGTTAAGCTTTTGGTCAAGCCCTTGTAATTCCTTAAGCAGTATCATCTGGTCGTCCACTGTATTGCCTCCCATCTTTCTCCTTACGTACCTTTCTCGGGGCCCAAATGCCCGAAAAAAAAGAGGAATCAGACCGTTTCAAACGGATCTTTTTCCCCTTTCATCTCTAAAAACTCTATATTCAGCCCTCGCGCCGCAGCAGCCTGCCCCATGACCTCGGCCAGATGGCCGGCCATCAGCCGTTCGGTGGCGAAGTGCCCAGCGTCGATGAGGGCCAATCCCAGGCTGGCAGCGTTGCGGGCTTCATGATATTTAACATCTCCGGTCACCAGCACGTCGGCCCCCTGTCGGGCAGCCTCTTTCAACAAAGAAGCGCCACTACCGCCACAGACCGCGACCTTGGTCACTGAACTCTGACCGTTGCCCACAACCCTTAGCGCATCGATGTGCAGAGACTCTTTGACCCTTGTCGCAAATGCTTCCAGGGTTGTTGCCTGCGCCAGACGACCAATGCGCCCCAGACCGACCTCCTTGCGGCGGTTGGCGAGGGGGACCAGATCGTAAGCAACCTCCTCGTAGGGATGAGCCCGAACCATGCGTTCAACCACCCGGTTCAACAATCCCTGCGGGACCACCGTCTCCAGACGCAGTTCCCGAACACTGCTCCGTTCTCCGACCCTTCCCACAAAGGGGGAACAGCCGTCATTGGCTCGGAAGGTACCGATACCCTCACTACGAAATGAACAACTGTCATAATTGCCGATCTGACCGGCTCCGGCCTTAAACAGGGCATCGGACACCTGGCCCTCATAACCGGCAGGCACATAGACGATCAACTTAACCAGTGGATCGTCACCTCCCAGCAGAGGCAGACATTCGCCAATCCCAAGAGTGGCAGCCAACCAGTCATTGAGACCGTTAGCCGCACGATCAAGATTGGTGTGGGCGGCAATAATGGTGATTCCCTGCTGTACCGCAGCGAACAGAATGCGCCCCGTTTCATCGCCGGGAGTCAGATTGTGCAAAGGTTTGAAGATCAGTGGATGATGGCAAAGCAACGCTTCGGCTCCCCGGTCCAACGCTGCCTGCAGCGCTTGCTCAGAGGCATCGAGACAAACCAGAACTTTACTGACCTGGGCACGGGGGTCGCCAACCTGGAGTCCTACATTGTCCCAGCCTTCAGCCAGGGCCGGTGGATAAAGGGCGTTGAGCAGCCCGACCAGATCGTGAATGCGAACGATGCGTTGTTTCATACCTTAGGGGGGGGGGTGAAAAACGAAGAGTGCAACAGTCTTCGTTGCACTCTCGGAACTTCGTTTTTTTGTTTAAAGGATGCTGAGTTCTGAACTCATCGCTTTTCCAATTGGTGGGCCCACCAGGATTCGAACCTGGGACCGACCGGTTATGAGCCGGTGGCTCTACCAACTGAGCTATAGGCCCGAAAATCAGTTGTTCAGTCTAAGACGTTGTCCAATGCCTGTCAAGGGCTTTCAGGTAGTTTCGACAAAGCTTTTAAGGCGCTTGGCCCGACTCGGATGGCGCAGCTTACGTAGCGCCTTGGCTTCGATCTGGCGAATACGCTCGCGGGTAACGGCGAAATCCTGACCGACCTCTTCGAGGGTGTGGTCCGATTTCTCGCCAATGCCGAAACGCATGCGCAGAACCTTTTCTTCCCGGGGGGTCAAGGTCGACAGGACCCGTGAGGTCTGATCCGAAAGGTTGCCGGTGATGACAGCCTCCAGCGGCGAAACAACCCCTTTGTCCTCGATAAAATCGCCGAGAGAGGAATCCTCTTCCTCGCCGATGGGGGTCTCCAGGCTGATGGGCTCTTTGGCGATTTTCAGTACCCGCCGAACCTTCTCCAGAGGCAGCTCCATACGTTCGGCAATCTCTTCGGGCAGCGGCTCGCGGCCAATTTCTTGCACCAACTGACGGCTGGTGCGAATCAGCTTATTGATCGTTTCGATCATATGCACCGGGATACGAATGGTGCGGGCCTGGTCGGCAATAGCGCGGGTGATGGCCTGACGAATCCACCAGGTGGCATAGGTGGAAAACTTGTAACCCCGCTGATATTCAAATTTATCGACGGCCTTCATTAGGCCGATATTGCCTTCCTGAATCAAGTCGAGAAACTGCAGACCGCGGTTGGTGTATTTTTTTGCAATGGATACCACCAGCCGCAGGTTGGCCTCCACCAGTTCGGACTTGGCCGCCTTGGCGCGCCACTCGCCTTTTTGCACCTCTTTCAAAGAGTCGAGCAACTCCTCGGGAGCAAATCCAGACTCTTCTTCAACCCGCTTGAACTTGCGTTGGGCGCTCTTAAGCCTCTTTTCCACCACCAGCAGGGTATCGATGGGGGCATTGAGCTCCCCGGAGACCTGCAGGGCATCCTCGTCGCTTTTGCGCATGCGGCGCAACAGACGCTTGATATCACGGTAGGGGCGACCTAGCTCTTCTTCGCAGGCGCTGACTTCGGCCAAGCCCTTTTTGACCTGTTTTGCCAGCTCCTTAAGGCGATCGACGATTTTATCAACCTGATAATCCTTAAGGCGAATCTCCCGCATCAATTCGCCAGTGGCAGCCTTCAGTTCCTGCTCCTCGGCCAGCAAAATCTGTTTTTGTTCCTTTTCGGCTGTGACCTGCTGCTCGCGCAAAGCCATGAGCTGTTCATTTTTCTCACGGATTCCAGCCATCAGATCGAGGGTGCGTTTACGCTGTTTCGCCTCGACCTCGGCGCCCTCTTCTACTTCAAATTCTTTGGTGATCTCGGCCACGCCTATCTGGTCTTTAGCCAGCTTGTCGCCGAGGACCAGCACGTCCTTGAAGGCAATCGGGGTCTTCATGATGACCCGGGTCACCTGAGCTTCTCCGGCTTCGATCCGTTTAGCGATCTCGACTTCGCCTTCGCGGGTAAGCAACGAGACCTGTCCCATTTCCCGCAGATACATGCGCACGGGGTCGCTGGTGCGGCCAAGCACACCCGCCGCGTATTCGGTTTCGTCCTCCTCATCATCGTCGTCATCGTCGCTAGCGCTGTCAGTGCTTTTTTTGTCGCTGACAGAGGCTTTGCTTGCCGAGTCGACCACTTCGATGTCCATCTCACCGAACATACTCATCATATCGTCGAGTTGTTCCGAAGAAACCACCCCTTCAGGCAGAATGTCGTTGACTTCATCGTAAGTCAGATAGCCTCTTTCCTTACCGAGGTCGATAAGTTGCTGGACCTCTTCCATGCCGGTTTTCTTGGACATGTGCGTTTTTTCTCCTCTCGATTTCCGTTGACCGGAAACAGGGCCGTTACATATCTGAACAGAGTGTCGTTAGTTAACTGCGCTTGGTCTTTCTTGAAACATCGAGCTTTTCTCGCTGCAAGGCCTCTAGCGCGGCGCTGTCACCGTCCCGCTCTGCCTGCTCAATCTGCTCCTGCAATACCCGGTTGCGAGTCTTAAGCCGCTCCCGTTCCACTGCCATCTTGCAATCTTCAAAAATTCGGACTGGCTCTTCGGCCAGAGCCTCATCGTCCTTAACAATGATACCCGATAGAATCGCCTTTTGGTCTTCGCTTAGACCGTTTAGCAGCCGATCTTCGTCCAGCTTGCCCTCTTCATCGCTACTGTTGATGAGCCCTGCGGCGATAGCTCTTCGGTCGGCGTCACTGAACAAAGCATCCGGCGTCGCCTCGGCCACCTGGCTGCGAACCTCGCTGTTGACCTTCATCAGGTGCAACAGGCATTCCTGAAACTTGTTTCCCCCGCCTTGGGCCACGGCTGGCCGCAAAGGGCGCCTCTGCGGCGGCGAGACAGCCACTGGCGGGACGACTTTTGCCTTGGCCGGGGCCGCCGCAGGAGTCACAGTCAACCTCTTTTGGAGTAGATCTTCATCAAGACCGGTACGCCGGGCCAATTCCTTGAGATAAAGATCCCGCTCCAAATCGCTTGGCAACAGACGCAGCTTACCGAGCATCTCCTCAGCCGCCCGCGCCTTGCCTTCTATACTGTCACCATGAACCGCCAGGCAGTGCTCGAGATAGACTTGTAACACTGGCCGAGCCCGATCAAAACAGGCTTGCAACTCCTCTGCAGTATGGCCTGCCAGATAAGAATCAGGATCCTCATCGGCTGATAATTCAACCACCGACGCTGCTAAGCCCTCGGCCAACAACACCTCCATGGCACGAAAGGTCGCCTTGCGACCGGCTTTGTCTTGGTCAAAGAACAGCAGCAGTTTTTTACAATAACGCTTTAGCAGTCGCGCATGTTCGGCGGTCAGGGACGTACCGCAAGTCGCCACGGCATTCTGAAAACCGGCCCGATAGAGGGCCAGCTGATCGAAGTACCCTTCGACCACAATTCCCGTCTCGCTGTGTCGCATCGCCTCTTTGGCCTGGTAAAGACCATAGAGAATCTGCCCCTTGTGATAGATGGGCGACTCGGGCGAATTAATATATTTGGGCAGGCTGTCGTCCAGTACACGACCGCCGAAGGCCACAACACGACCGCGGCTATCCTGAATGGGAAACAATAGCCGGCGGCGAAACAGATCGTAATCTCTCCGCCCATCGTTGCCGGCCCGCACCAGCCCAAGCACATCCCGACCCCATTTGGTCTCAAAGCCTTTACCAGCCAGATGCTCGGTCAGAGCCTGCCAGCTGTCGGGGGCATAACCCAGGCCAAATTGGCGAACCGTCTCCCCTTCATAGCCGCGCTGGCGAAGATAGCGACGACCTTCCGCCCCCTGGGGATCGTCGAGCAACTGCTGATGATAGAAGGCGGCCGCGACCTCGCTGACCCGCAGCAACCGTTCCCGCTCCTGGCGTTGCTGCTCTTCGGCAGGGGTCAGCTGTTCCTCTTCGATCTCTACCCCGGCTCGCTCGGCGAGACGCCGTAGCGCTTCGGGAAAACTCAACCCCTCCATGCGCATGACGAAGGAGAAGGCGTCGCCGCCGACTCCGCAGCCAAAACAGTGAAATATCTGCCGCGGCGCGTTGACATTAAAGGACGGCGTCTTTTCACTGTGAAAGGGACACAGCCCCAGATGATTAGCCCCTGAGCGCTTCAGCGGCAGGTAAGAGGAGACCAGCTCGACGATGTCGATACGCTCGCGGATCTCCTGAATCTTGTCTTCGCCTATCAGTCCCGTCATACCCTTCTCAGCTGGACAATGGTCACATTGTCGCCGCCCCCTGCCAGATCGGCAGCGTGAAAGGCCTCCACTTCGCGATGGCCCGCCAGAAACTCCCGCACGGCCCGCCGCAGAATGCCTTCGCCGCAGCCATGCACAACTTCCAGCTCAGACAGGCCCTGCAGCAGGGCGTCATCGACGAAACGGTCGAGCAACCCCAGGGCTTCGTCGACCCGCTTACCGATCAACAGCAGCCGGCTATGGGCGGCGTCCCGTTCTACTCGGCTGCGCACCTGACCACCGTCACTTTTGCGCCGGGCAAACCGACGGGGCTGGAACTGTTCCAATGAACTCAACGACAAGCGCAGCTTTTTGCCCTGCACCGAAAGTTCGACCTGACCGCCGGCGACCCTCACCACCTCGCCTTCGCTGGCCAAAGCGGGTATGCGCAGCAGTTCTCCGACAGTCACATCCTGAGGTACCGCGGTAGGCTGTGGCTGGGCTATTGTGGCGGGCCGCAACGCTTCACGAACCTGCCGTAGCTCCCCGGTCATGCGCGCCTGAGCCGCGACATCGGGCACATCTTGCCGCAGATCCTTGAACAGCCGCTTGACTTTATCTTCAGCCTCCCGCACCAGCCCTTCGCCACGACGACGAGCCTTGTCAAGCAGGGCCTGCCGCTGTCCCTCTAGTTCTTCCAGCAACTGCTTACGCTTGGCCCGCTCAAGGCGCGCCCGGCTTTGCAGCTGTTCGGCCTCCTCCAGCCGCCGGGACAGTGCCTGTTGTTGCTGGTTTATCTTTTCGATCAGGTCCAAGCCGGCCTTTTCGCCCTCGCCCAGGTAGCCCTCGGCCCGAACCAGCAAAGACTCAGCCAGACCGAGTCGGCGAGCGATAGTAAAGGCCTTGCTCGCACCGGGAATGCCGTAATGCAGTCGATAAGTCGGCTGCAGGGTCTGCTCGTCGAACTCTACGGCGGCATTTTCAACCCGCGATTCCAGCAGGGCATAGCCCTTGACCAGATTGAGGTGAGTGGTCACCAGGGTCTTGGCCCCGACACTCCGCAGTTCGTCGAGTACTGCCATGGCCAGGGCGGCGCCTTCAGCCGGATCGGTGCCGGTGCCGGCCTCATCGAGCAACACCAACGAATGGCCATCGGCCTGTTGTAAAATCTGCCGAACGCGGCTCAGATGGCCGGAAAAGGTCGACAGGCTCTGCTCAATGCTCTGTTCGTCGCCGATATCGGCAAAGACCTCATCGAACAGATAAAGCCGGCTGTCGGACCGACAAGGCACATGCAGCCCGGAACGGACCAGCAGCACCAACAGACCAGCAGTCTTGAGAGCAACGCTCTTGCCGCCAGTATTGGGGCCGCTGATCACCAAAGTGTCTTTATCGGCGGCTAGCAGCAGATCGATGGCTACCGCCTGATCCGGCACCGGGGTTCCGTCGGCCTCAAACAGCAACAGCGGGTGTCGGGCTCCCTTTAGCTCGATAAGCGGTTTATCGACCAACTGGGGAGCGGCCCCGTCGCTCAAGCTGGCAAAACGAGCAGCAGCAGCGCGCAAATCAATCCGTGCCAGAATCTGCTGATTATCCCGCAGCGCGTCGCTATGGCGTCGTACACCATCTGCCAGTCGACGCAGAATGCGTTCCAGCTCCCGTTGCTCGGCTCGCTGCAAAGCCTGCAATTCATTGTTCTTGTCGAGGACCGCTGTCGGCTCGACGAACAGAGTCTGACCGCTGGATGATTCGTCGTGAACAAAGCCTTTGAGACGGCCACGATGATCGGCCTTAACCGGCACTACGTAACGTCCGTTGCGCTCGGTCACCAGCCGGTCCTGAAAAACACCCTCATAACGGTCCGACAACAGCAGATCTTCCAGTGTCTTGCGAATCCGCTCCCGCAAACGTCGCAACTGATAGCGCAGATCTCCCAGCTCAAAGGAAGCGCTGTCGAGAATCTCTCCTCGCGGGCCGATGCTTTCGCCGAGTTCGCGACGGAGCGCAGCGCAAGGTTGCAGATCGGCGGCCAAAGCCGACAAAAGGGGCCACTGCGGCCGTTCGGCCAGATACTTGCGGCAGTCTTGAGCCGCGTCAAGGCTACTCTGCACTTCCAGCAACTGCTCGGCCGGCAGCCAGATCCCCTCGGCACACAGTTGGCGCAGCGCCGGCAGCAGATCGCAGCTAGCGCCTACCGGCGGTCGACCGACCTGTTCCAGCAACTGACACATCTCGGTCACCTCGGCCAGAGCCTCGGCAACCGCCGTTTTCTCAGGTAGCGGCTGCAGCTCCCGGGCCAACTCGCGCCCCGGTACGGTGCAAGTGAAGCGGGCCAGCAGGGTGCGAACTTTATCGTACTCGAGTATCCGCAGGGTTTCTTTACTCATCGGTTCCCTGGCGATTGAGCGGTGTTGCCGACGCCAGCAGCCAGCGGCTTGGCCACCGAAGCCGGTTCAAACATCTGGCGGCCCTGATGCAACAAAGCATCCCCAAACCGGACTAGCGGCGGAGCCAGCTGGGACTGCTCAAACCAACCATGCAGCGGCGACGGCAACGTACTGAGGCTAAGGCCGTAGAGAACCAGGGTCAGCAACAGACCGCCCTGGATCAGGCCGAACAAAGCGCCGGCCACCCGGTTGAAACCGCCAAGAAACAGCAGTTTGATGAAACGGGACAACACAAAACCGAGCAGACCGAAAAAGATCACCGTCAGCAACAGCAGCGCGGCAAAAGCAATCACCACGCACAGCTGACCTGGCCAGGCCACCTGTTCCATCAGCAGTTCCGCCAACGGGCCATGATAGCGCACGGCCAGAAAGATCCCGCCGAACAGTCCACACAGGGAGCATAACTCCCGTAGCAGACCGCGCCACAGGCCCTTGAGAAGGAAGCCGGCCAGCAAAAGCAGAATAGCGATATCGAGCATATTCATAATAAGGCCGAAACTGTTTCAGTCAACCGGCCAGCCGTGCTTTTACCAATTGACTTGCCTGCTTGCCGTCAGCCCGACCCAGAGCCCGCTCACCGACCAGCTTCATCACCGGTCCCATGTCGCGCATGGACGAGGCGCCAAGCTCAGCAACGATTTCGTCGATCAAGGCCACCAGTTCCCCTTCGCTAAGGGGTTCCGGCAGGAACTCTTGCAGGATCTGCAATTCGGCTTCTTCTTTTTCGGCCAGCTCCGGGCGCTGGTTGTCGCGATAGACCTGGGCTGATTCTTTACGCTGTTTAACCAGGGTGCCAAGGATAGCGATGACCTCCTGATCGTCAAGTTCCTCGCGGGTGTCAATCTCGCGGTTCTTGATGGCAGAACGAATCAGCCGAATGGTGCTCAGGCGTTCGCTGGCCTTGGCCTTCATGGCCTCTTTCATGGCATCGATCAGTTGTTGTTTGAGACTCATCAGCCCGTTAGTCCTCACTGGGTAAGAAAAGCATAAAAAGGCGACCGGCAAACCGGGCCCCTCGCAATCGATAAAACACAAAAAGCTAGCCTACTGGCCGATGTGGCCCTTCTGGCTGCGGCTGGCCTTTTCGGTCAGTCCCGAGACCCCGAAGCGGCGATGCAGTTCGGCATAGATGCGCTGCGGCGGCAGATCGTAGTAGCCAAGCAGCACCAGCACATGGAAAAACAGGTCGGCGGTTTCAGAAACCACCTCTTCAGGATCGCCGCCCTTGCCGGCTACAGCCGTTTCCGTCGCTTCTTCACCGATCTTGCCAAGAATCTTGTCGAGCCCCTTGGCAAACAGCGAGGCAACGTAGGACTGGTCGGCAGGCTGGCTGCGCCGTTGCTGCACGATACGATAGACCTCATCCAGGATATCGCCCGTGACCGGTGCCTCCTGCAAATCTTGCCAGAGTACCGTGGAGAAGCAATCGCGGGTCTTATCCTGTACCTTGATGGACAGCAGCAGACAGTCACCGGAACAGCTCAGACGTGCTTCACGAACCACCTCAGGTGTATCCACAGCCGGCGCCACTACCGTCCCCTTGGAGCGGGAATACCGATGCAACAGACCGCTGACTTCGGTTTTGGCCAAGGCTTCGGCGTTGAGGTGCAACAGCATCAGCACCGCGCCGCTGGCGGCATCGCGCACCACGGCCGGCACCAGACCGTCCTTATCGAATTGAACTTGATCCACAAGAGCCATGGTTCCTCCCCGGGCCGCTACAAGCGGGCCGGAACGCCCCGCTTGAGCAGATATTCCTTGCACTCGCGGATGGTGTATTCACGAAAATGAAAGATGCTCGCCGCCAGCGCGGCACTGGCCCCGCCTTCGGTCAATCCCTCGCGGATATGCTCGAGATTGCCGACCCCACCGGAGGCGATAACCGGAATCTGCACCCGGTCGCTGACCGTACGGGTCAGAGGCAGGTCGTAGCCGTCCTTGGTGCCATCGCAATCCATGCTGGTGAGCATGATCTCGCCGG
>LGVF01002931.1_pt1 | contig 17135 bp, 12 predicted proteins | sample 469901 | NCBI WGS metagenome assembly LGVF01 (sample SAMN03893561, study PRJNA290197) | marine sediment metagenome | material: sediment; isolation source: combined push core samples #3730, #5133, and #5579 collected at Hydrate Ridge | place: Pacific Ocean: Hydrate Ridge
TCACATGGTTATCAGGACCACTCATCCCGCAAATTTGCAAGTATTTTTCTGAAAAGCTATAAGCATGGCTACAATTGGAGTTCCTGCCACAAGGAAGTGTCTAAAGCCCCCCGTTTCTTGATACCTGGACATCGCCCTCATATTGGACCTTCATAGCGCATCGGATCAACTTATTTCCCTTGAAGAAAAACCGCAAGTTTGCTAATTTTATGTTGAACTATTTGTACAAGCTGCTGAACTGGTACATATTTATTGTGTCCAGCAAAACTCCGTCCTCTGGGCGGGGTCAGAGTTCTTTGGCTCTGCCTGTACGTACGTGGTGGAGTGTTGGAGTACTGGAGCAAAGTTCATGTCTATCGTTGCAAGGCGCAGCAAAACCAGACAGATATCGATCGGCGGGGTTAGGATCGGCGATGGCGCCCCGATCACCGTCCAGTCCATGACCAATACCTTTACCCACGATGTTGCTGCTACGGTAGCGCAGATTCACCGCTTAGAGGCTGTGGGCTGTGAACTTGTGCGGGTGGCAGTGCCTGACCAGGCGGCAGCAGAGGCCATCTCATCCATCAGGAAAGAGACGTCCATTCCACTGATTGCCGATATTCACTTTGATTACCGATTGGCTATTGCATCGCTGAAGGCCGGCGCAGACGGTCTGCGGATCAATCCGGGCAATATCGGGGGAACCAGGAAAGTGAGCGCTGTGGCCAGAGAGGCCAGGGAACGAGGCATTCCTGTCCGCGTGGGGGTCAATGCAGGTTCACTTGAAAAGGACCTTGTCAGGAAACACGGCGGCTGTACCGCTCAGGCCATGGTGGAGAGCGCCCTGCGGCACGTAGAGTTGCTCAGGTCGTTTGACTTTCATGACATCAAGGTCTCCATAAAGGCATCGGACGTACTGAGAACCGTGGAAGCCTACCGGTTGCTTTCTTCTCGAACGGACATCCCTCTCCATGTTGGAGTTACTGAAGCAGGCAGCCTGTATTCAGGCACGGTTAAGTCTGCACTGGGTATCGGTATCCTCCTTGCCGAGGGCATTGGTGACACCATCCGGGTCTCTCTTACCCGGGACCCTGTGGATGAGGTGCGAGTCGGCTATGAGATATTGAAGGCCTTGAAGATCCGGCAGCGTGGCCCGGAAATCGTTTCATGTCCCACGTGTGGCCGGTGTGAGATTGACCTGTTCGGGATTGTTGAGCGCGTGGAATCAGCCTTGCTTACAAGCACCACCCCCGTGCAGCTTGCTATTATGGGATGTGTGGTAAATGGGCCAGGGGAGGCACGGGAGGCTGACATCGGGATCGCAGGCGGCAAAGGCCTTGGGATCCTTTTCAAAAAAGGAAAGGTTGTACGCAAGGTGGAAGAACAAAGACTGGTTGATGTGCTGCTTGAGGAAGTGAAAGCGTATGAGGTAAAGCATGGGAAAGGATAATAAGGCAGAAACAGCAATAACACCAACTCGGAGCCTGGACTACGCTGAATGGTATCAGCAGGTGGTCAGGGCATCGGATTTGGCTGAGAACTCCCCTGTACGGGGATGCATGGTAATAAAGCCATGGGGCTATGCACTGTGGGAAAATATAAGGGATGTATTGGACGACATGTTCAAGGAAACAGGTGTAAAAAATGCCTACTTCCCCCTGTTCATACCCAAGCGATTCCTTGAAAGGGAGGCCGAACACGTTGAAGGGTTTGCCAAGGAATGTGCCGTTGTGACCCATCACCGTTTGGAAGAGGGGCCGGACGGGAGCCTAATACCGGCAGGAGTCCTTGATGAGCCATTAGTGGTAAGGCCCACATCGGAAACAATCATAGGAGATTCTTTCTCAAGGTGGGTCAGCAGTTACCGGGATCTTCCCCTGCTCATTAACCAGTGGTGTAATGTGGTGAGGTGGGAAATGAGGACACGTATTTTTCTGAGGACCAGTGAATTCCTTTGGCAAGAAGGCCACACCGCACATGCCATCCGGGCGGAGGCCATGGACAGGACACTTCAGATGCTCGACATTTATGAGAAGCTAGCGCAAGACTATCTTGCAGTCCCTGTCCTGAAAGGGGAAAAGTCGGCCTCTGAGCGATTTCCCGGTGCAGTCAACACATTCACTCTTGAAGCCATGATGCAGGATCGAAAGGCCCTGCAGACCGGGACATCCCATTTTTTGGGACAGAAGTTCGCAAGGGCCTCTGAGATTAAATACCAGTCTGCTGAAGAAAAAGAGGTGTATGCCTGGACCACATCCTGGGGGGTTTCTACGCGTCTCATTGGTGCTATCATCATGACGCATGCCGATGACAACGGGCTGGTGCTTCCTCCCATGATTGCGTCATCTCACGTGGTCTTGATGCCTATCATCAGAAAACCGGCAGACAAGACCACCGTCATGGACTTCACACATTCTCTGGCAAGGGAGTTAAGAGGGCAATATTACCATGATCGCAAGATAGCGGTTGAGATCGATGACAGGGAAGCTCACGGAGGCAAAGGATGGGACTGGATCAAAAAAGGGATTCCGGTCCGTGTGGAGATAGGCCCGAGGGACATTGCCCAGGCCTCGGTTTTTGTGGGGCGAAGAGACAGGGGGCCGAGAGAAAAGGAATCGATCCCGCGGGATCAGTTTATCAAGACTATAGTTCGGATGTTGGATGAGATACAAAAGAACATGTTTGATCGGGCGTTGGTGTTCAGGGAAAAAAACACAAAACAGATCGATTCCCAAGAGGATTTCTATGCCTTTTTTACCCCGAAGAATCAGGAAAAGCCTGAGATTCACGGGGGCTTTGCCCTTGCACACTGGTGTGGGAATGAGACATGTGAAGAAAAGATAAAGACAGACCTGAGTGTGACGATTCGCTGCATTCTCCCGGATGCCGAAGAGGAGACTGGAAGATGTATCGCTTGCGGGGACAAGAGCACCCGGCGAGTGGTATTTGCCAAGGCCTACTAAGGGCTGGGTCAAAAATAGTGAAAGTAAAATGGTTGAGTTGAGTGGATATGATTCGAATCACTGACATCCTTGACCGTATCAGCGTTTACCACCCGGAGGCAGACTTGGATCTGGTGGAAAGGGCTTATATTTATACGGCGCGTGTCCATGAGGGCCAGGTACGTCTATCCGGAGAGCCTTATCTCTCTCACCCGCTCGAGGTCGCGGGGCTATTGACCGAGTTGAAGTTGGACACGGTGAGTGTTGCAGCGGGCCTTCTTCACGATACCCTGGAGGATACCGGTGCAACCATGGAAGACCTAACCCAGTTGTTTGGGAAACCCGTGGCCCACATTGTGGAAGGCGTGACAAAGCTGAGTCTTTTGTCGTTTCGCAGTTCTGAGGCCCGTCAGGCAGAAAGCATCCGAAAGATGATTCTTGCCATGGCCGATGACATACGCGTTATCCTGATTAAACTGTGCGATCGGCTCCACAACATGCGTACCCTTCAGTTCCAAAGTGAAAAGAAGCAAATCAAGATAGCCCAGGAAACCCTTGATATTTATGCCCCACTTGCAAGTCGCCTCGGTATTCATTGGATCAAGGTGGAACTCGAAGACATCGCATTCAAGTATTTTTTTCCCAACCAGTACCATGAAATCTCCAACCAGGTGGCAAAGAAGAGGGATGAGCAACAAGAGCATGTTGACAAAATAAAGAAGGTTATCGAGACGATGATGGCAGAGGCCAATCTTCCCTGTAAGGTTATGGGCCGTCACAAACATTCCTATGGCATCTATCAGAAAATGATGAAGCAAGGAGTGGATTTCGACGAGGTGTACGACATCCTTGCTTTCCGTATCATTTTGGATACGGTGCCCCAGTGCTACCAGGCTGTCGGGATCATCCATTCAGTATGGAAGCCCATAGCAAAACGTTTCAAGGATTTCATTGGTATCCCCAAGCCCAATATGTACCAGTCCCTGCACACAACGGTGATTGTGCCCTTGGGGGAGCGCGTCGAGATTCAGCTCCGCACCAAGAAGATGGATCGTATAGCCAGGGATGGCATTGCAGCCCACTGGCAGTATAAGGAAAAAGGCGGCTTTGATCAGGACACAGGGGCGGTCTTTGCCTGGCTCAGGAAACTGGTAGAGGAACAGAAAGACTACAAGGACCCTGACGAATTCATGGAAAACGTGAGGATCGAGCTTTTTCCAGATGAGGTCTATCTGTTCAGCCCCCGGGGCGACGTGTTAGCCCTTCCAAAGGGTGCCACGCCTGTGGATTTTGCCTATTCGATCCATACTGAGGTGGGAAACCAGTGTACAGGGGCCAAGGTGGATGGTCGAATGGTCCCCTTGAAGTATGAGCTGAAGACCGGTCAACGGGTTGAAATAATTACCTCGCCCCGCCACAAGCCCAGTAAGGACTGGCTGAATTTTGTCAAGACACCAAGGGCCCGGTCTCGGGTACGCCAGCACATCAAGGCAGAGGAACGGAAATGGAGTTTGGCACTGGGTCGTGAGATGTGCGAGAAGCTCCTGCGCAAGCATAATATGAGTTTCAATAAGTCTTTGAAATCAGACGAATTCGAAGCAGCAGTCCAAGGTCTTGGCTACAAAACCGCCGACGACCTGATCGCAGGCGTAGGATATGGCAAGGTGACCCCTCTCCAGATAGTGCGGTATTTGCTCCCAAAAACCGAGATAACAGACGAAAAAGAGACCGTTGTCACAAAGTCAAAGGAGCCTGACGCCAGGAAAAGACCCAAGTCAGGCATACTGTTAAAGGGTATAGACAACGTACTGGTTCGTTTTGCCAAGTGTTGCAACCCTCTGCCCGGTGATCCTGTAGTTGGATACATCACCCGAGGTCAAGGGGTCACGGTTCACCGCACTATTTGCCACCATGCTTTAGATATGGATCCAGAGCGGCGGATTGAATTGGAATGGGCACCAGAGACCAAAGAGTCTTACCCCGTGAGAATTCATGTGCTGTGTGACGACAAGATGGGCGTTTTGGCCAGTCTTACTGCATCCATAAGCCAGGATGAAGCCAATATCCTGGATGCTGCCGTTAACACGCGCATAGATAAGAGGGCGGATTGTTATTTCACTATCTCCGTGTCAGGCGCTGACCACCTGGAAAATGTGATCAGATCAGTCAAAAAAATCAGACACGTCATAATGGTGACTCGCGTTGCCACATGAATCGGAAATCGTGAACCGTAGATCGTTTTACGAATAACGGTTCCCGAATAACGATCTATGCTGGTTTTGTCACTAAACCCGAACGCAGGCACCGCGTACATACCTTGATTCGCTTGACCCTGCCATTCCGGATAGCACGAACCTGCTGCAAATTAGGGTAAAACCGTCGCTTCGTGAGATTGTGGGCGTGGCTCACATTATTTCCGGTCATAGGTTTTTTTCCGCATACTTCACATACTCTGGCCATATTGTTGCACTCCTAAATATCAAGATTTTTTGCAAGCCTTCAAAATGTATTTAACACATAAGATGGCAGGATGCAAACGCTTCGAGGTATATTCTCTCGTTGCTGTTAACCCGTTACTCCAACGGGGGCCAAACTCCCGAGGTCTATCCATCGCTGAAGCTATGACTTCTTCGATTTCGATTCCTTCCCGGATAAAGAGTGCTGTCGTCACCCCAATAGGTTGTCGATCCCCTGACCGGCCCCCAATACCTCACGAAGGACTCTTGTCTTTTAGATAGCAAAACTGAATATTGTTTTCCCTAATCATTCTGAGGGCTTCAAAGGCGCCTCTCAGGAAGGCCTGGGTCATATCGTTCCCCTCGCGGTCCACGACTCTGGCGCAACCATCCAGTACATCGAAGCCATCGCCATCATGGAGATCACAAGGAGTCCTCGGGGTCGGAAGGTATCCAAGCTCCTCTGGACATATAGGAAGCATTGCTTCTTTGGCAGCCCGTTTCACCAGCTTTTCACTGGGGCTGGTTCTGCCATCATAACGGCAGCAATATCCCAGAAGACAGGCGCTTGCAGCAATCATAATATTTGTCACTGGTCATTTGTCATTGGTCAATAAAGGTGAACTGAAGTGCCGGAATTTATGAATCCCTCAATTCCGCAATCCGCAATCGCCAATCCGCATTCACAAGATCAATCCGCCAGATCCGAGGTGTCTTCTCCTTTGGCTGCCGGGCCTCCGTAATCGGCCAGGGTTTTGTGGATTTCTACGTGTGGTGTATAGCGCCTTACCAGGTCCATGGTATCTCCCACATTGAGCTGGTCAAAGAGGAACGCAAATTTTTCTTCCAGACTCGCGCGGATGGCACTTCGTACATCTTCCGGTAGCCCCCAGAGGTCTGCTTTGAAGGGGCCAAAGCCTTTCTTGCGCGTCTTGTATATAAACTGCTCTTCTGTTTCCCCCTCTTTTTGGTCATTGGCATGAGCGCTTTTGATGTGATCGTAGATGCGTTGGCGAAGTTCTGCCGGGAACGCCTCATGGTCGTACACGATATTTTGAAACCCGGTGGCCAGATGTACCTCTGTTGCCTCGTTTTGCACAAACTGGTTGAACGCCTCATCCGGAAGCGTAGATGCACCATGCTGGACTGCGCCTCCCATACCGTAGCCTTCGCGGGCCACCCTTGACAATTCCTTGATGACATCGAAATCGATCTTTACCTGGGCAAGGGTCCCGTCCGGAAGAGGAACTCCCCCGTGGGCAGTGCCTGTCTGGATACTGATCTTCGAAAGCCCAACCATCTCTTTGGGGAGAGTTCTGTTGCAACCGTCCATGAAGGCGCGCAATTCGGTTTCGTCACTGTTCTTTTCACCGATCTCGCCGATCTCGCCACCTACAGAGATCGTAATTCCCTCAGGTTCCCGCTCCCGAATAAACATCGTCAGGTCGGCGCAAACCTCATAGTTGTTTCGCTGTTGTTCGTCCACGGTGGAATAGCTTAGATCCACCAACGTGGACGTATCTATATCAATATTGTAGAAACCAGCCCTTATAGCCTCGTCTGCCAGGTCGGACACGGCCTGAACCTCAGCCTTAGGGTCAGCCTTGAACTTCTTGGCATTTACCTGAAAGTGGTCTCCCTGGACAAAGAGAGGCCCCCGATACCCTTCTTTGATGGCAGCCGCCATCAGCACACTGAGATATTCAGCAGGTCGCTGGTCGGTATAACCGACCTCGGAACGAGCAATCTCAAAGATCAGGGCACCCGCCTTGCGGGGAAGGGCGGCCCTAAACACAGCCCGTGCACTGTCATAGGCCATTGCGCGCAGATTGATGGCCGGTACCGTAAAATCGAGAGGGACTTCGCCCAGACCGCGACTGACATAGAGTTCATGAATGGATGCCGGATATATCCCCAGCCCTTGCCCCAACTCCCAGAGGAGCCACCTCGCAGCAGCCCGCTGTCTCGGGTCCCCGAACACCGCAATCTTGGCCAGGGTGTCTACGGACGTACCCCGTAGTTTCTCTTCATCCGTAACCGACACCTTTCCGTCATCTGCCACACTCACCGAACCTCCAAATTCAGCCAGCAAGGTTTCCAATGCTTTCGGACTCATCTGACCCTCCTTGTGTCATTAGTTACTGGTTACTGGTTACTGGTTACTGGTTACTGGTTACTGGTTACTGGTTATTTTCTATCACCTCGTGGGTAGAAAGGCAAGTTCTTCGAATCGTATTTCTAACCCCTTATCTGTACCTTGAGGTAAAGGTCTCCTCGCAGGCCTTCTGCGGTTTGGCGTCCCAACCCCTTAAGCCGAAGCGTGGTCCCCTCTGAGACATCAGGGGGTATGGTCAAGAAGAATGGCCTTTTCTTAAAACCCTGGGGGATGTTGATCAGTTTGCGTACTCCAAAAAGGGCCTCGCGTTCTGTGATCGCAATGGGGGCATAGAAATTTGGGTCTGGTCCAAAACCGGCAGGACGAATCACCTGCAAGCGCGGGGTCGTCCGTTTTCTGGTCATGCCCCTGATCTTTCCGCCAACACCAGACCCAGGAAGCATCTGAAAGAGCTTCAGAAAGATGATGCCGAACATAAACCCTCCGATATGGGCCCACCAGGCAATGCCTCCGGTCTCCCCCGGCGACCCAGTGGCGCTCAGGAACTGAAATATGAGCCAGATTCCCAGAAAAAGAAATGCGGGAAGTTCCACAAAGAAAAAAATAGGCAACAAGGTAAGAACCTTTGCTCTGGGATAGAGGATGAAGTATGCCCCCATGACCCCGGCAATGGCGCCGCTGGCACCAATCGTGGGTATCTTTGAATGCCAGTTAAGCACGAGATGTGATATCCCTGACCCCAATCCACATAGCAGATAGAAGATAAGGTAGCGGAAGTGTCCAAGCCGGTCTTCGACGTTGTTACCGAACATATAAAGGAACCACATATTGCCAAGCAGGTGAAAAAACCCTCCGTGCAAAAACATGAATGAAAGAAAACAAATCGCCTGCTGCCCAGTGGTGAAGTAAGCTGAAATCTGGGGAATGGAATAACGTGCGGGCACAAGTCCGTAAACAAAGATGAATTCATTGAGTTTTTGCCCTTGAGACAACTCTACTAAGAAGACCAGGACGTTAACCGCTATGATGAAGCTGTTGACTATCGGATAGGTTTCTGACCGGATGGTATCTCGAATAGGTATCATACAATATTTCGGAATGCAGACTACGGGAGCGTTCTCAAGCGGACGGGCGCACTGCGCATTTCAAATCCCCGAAAGGGGATGGAAAAGGCCTTCTCTTCGGGCCGGAGTCCGCTGGAGGCTGTAGCGTCTCACCGGATTTATACCTCGGAAGGGTGTGGTATCAGACCAGTATTTTGGGCTTTGATATGCCTCAACTCACTAAGAGCAAAAGCTGCCTGCTATCATCTGTAATTATCGATGTTTTTGACAAAACCCTCAAAATCATTCTCCATGAGAAACCGGGATATCATTTCACTAACCTTGTCTGCTGTGTCGACTCGGTAAACCCCTTTCTCGTCTGCACCGGAGACCTTCTTGGCATTTTGAACAATGGCTTGAAGGGAGGAGGCGGTCACCTCCACATTGGCTCGAATAACCAGGGTATCCTCTTTTTCAGGCATATAATTGCTCCTTAGCAAACACATCCGGCGAATGCCTTTGTGCTGTTTTCGTAACTTCTCAAAAAGTTTCGAGCTGTGCGGTTACACGTCAGAGCATTCAACACACGAAAAAGAAAAGAATTATCACTAAAGCACGAAAGATTGCCTGCCCTGGCGCTGTATGTTCGAATCAGTGTACTAAGCCTGTAAGCCAGGTCTGGGCCAGGGAAAGCACGAAAAGAATGTCAGTAACTGGGATGGTTTCATAGTATCTGAGGTCTGTATGTGTCGCAGCTCAGGCAACCACCCCCAGTAACTTGATTTCTATGTCTTGTTTCGTGTCTTCGTACTTTGCGGCGTTCGCCTTGAGAACATGCCGTGTTTTCGTGATGGGTTTTGAATGGTTTCTTAACCGCACAAGTCCAAAAGTTTGGGAAAATCTCCTGAAACGGAGTCCGCCGACAGGCAATTAAATTTGAAAACGTCTGAAACTCGCTATTTAACCACCTGTCGACCCAGGTTATTGAGAAGATACCTGTTTTCACGCTAATGTGATGGCCAAACTAAGCGCCATCTTGTCAATGATTATTACAGTCTTATTGAGAAGTCAACGAACTTCACCCCAGGCAGATACGGTGTTCATATATTTGACTGGCCCGCCAGGTGGTCAGGGGGCTTCCCCAAGATAGGGAAACCTGATCGATTCATATTTGTTCTTGACTCGGAAAGGACATTTCTTCTAAAAATGCAAGATACTACCTCAACGGAGACGAAACCGTTCACTGGGAATTTCATCCACGGATTTCGCAGATTGCACGGATTATTCTAACCATTTGAAGGACGATGCGAAATCCGTAGAGTTCAATCCTCCGCAGATTGATACGACAGAAAAGAGGACACACCCATTTTGATACCACGCCGCTTGCGGCGGGGTAGTTCATCAATGTGAACTCTAAAGGTGTGAACGCCTATACTTCACACGGCCACAATCTGCGCTTTTCTAAAGTCTGTTGTCAGTAGTCTGTTGCATNNTCCTCCAACCTCCAACGGACCGTGGCGACCCAAGATGAACGTATTTAATGGACGATTGCAAAACTCCAATTGTGACCGTGCAGAGTATACAAGGAGACTATACCGGGATGAGCCCTTCATTTGACGAATTTGCGGAACACTTACAGGAAGAGATCGATCAGGATGTTATCCGGATCTATGGGGAAAAAGTGTATGAAAGATGGCGTAACCCAAAGTTTGCAGGACGCATGGAGAGCCCAACTGGGTACGGTCGAGTAACCGGCAACTGCGGGGATACAATGGAGGTCTTTCTGTATCTTGAAGGGAAGACTGTTTCAGACGCCTCCTTTACCACAGACGGGTGCGGTGGCAGCGCGATCTGCGCTTCAGTTGCCTGTGAATTGTCCATAGGGAAAGAGCCCGAACAGGTTGCAGATGTCACTGGCGAAATGATTCTCCAGGTACTCGGAGGCCTTCCTGAAGATGACCAGCATTGCGCTTTCCTGGCTGCCGAGACCCTGCAGGCAGCCTTAGGTGATTGCATGTGTCGATACACTGACACCCAACCTCAGAAATCCTGACGCCGTGTCAAGATCTCAGTAACCGCGTGGCTACATATAGTGCTTGACAAGTCAAAGCGCACGATATATTGTGGTAAAAATTTTAGTGCTATTCTATGACTGTAACAGTTGAGGGTCTTTGGAAGATCCTTTTAGTGGTGTGGATTCCGGCAACGGGTTGTACAGCGGGAGAGGTGGGTAAGTAATGTCATCAAAAAAAAGGCTCAAGAGGCGTAAATCGCGTATGTCCAAGGCGTCCACTGGGCGACCCCAGAAGAAGGCTGCGCCGGACGGTAACGCCGCAAATTCCGCAAGATCTCAGCCGGCACCAGTTGACGGGGTGGTCGAGATTCGCCGGCTGATTTCCAAAGACAAATACAAGGCGGCTGTCACCAAGGCCAAGGAGTATCATAAACACCTTGGAACGCAGGAATCCGAAACGATTCTGGTTGATGCTTATGTTGGTCGAATCCGTGAGATGATCGATAAAGGCCTCGCGGTTGATGCCAGGGCGCTCATAGGATTGGTCAGGGACAGGTATTCTTCCGGCGGAAAGCGCCTTGATGAGATGGATGCCGTTATTTCTGTACGGAACGGTTTGATGGACGATTTTGTCCGTCCCTTGAACGATCCTGGTATCTCACAAGAGAAATGCATGGCCATAGAGGACATTATCAAGCGGGAGTTGGTTGATCTCAACGCCCTGGCCCGGTGCGAAGCCCTTTCTCCCGACCATCCTCTCAAGAAAGGCGCTTTTGCTGTAGCCGAAGCGTTTGCAGCGGTTACAAGCGGTCCGGTCGAGGACGAGGACGAGGAGATTGCATTGTCCGGTGTCCCGCGCAGGAGTCCCATGGCGCCGTGGAAAATGATTGTTAGAGCGATTGCGTGTTTCTATCGCCATGATGATGAAGCATGCGAGAAATGCCTTCAGGCCATTGACGGTGAATCAGCCCCTGCCCGTTTTGTTCCTGTGATACGTGCCATGATAGGGGCGGAGTCCAACAAAGGATTCAAGGGAAACGCCAAATCTCTTATTGCAAAAGTTGATGGAAACGTAAAGGTGATCCACAATTCCCTCAAAACGCTGGACAAGATGCTGGACAGGGAAAATCCGATTAAGACACCCAAGGTGATCCGAGATACGGTATGCACGTGTGAACAAGCCTGTCCTGAGTTACTTGAAAAATTGAAGCAGCATATTTCCATTCGAGCGTGGATGAACGGATTTGAGGCCAAGAGTATCATAAGGGCCATGAAGGGCCCCTCCCTGAAAAACGCTTATTTTTGGCGGCTGCAAGCACGCGCATCGGAAGTAAGTGACCAGCCCCTTTGGGCATGTAGGCTGTGGGAAGAGTTTCGCAGGCACGCCATCCATGAGGGTTGGTTTTCCGGCGATGGCCCGGAAGTAGCGATTCTCTATATTCATATGGCGGAGATGCTGGGGAGATTGCCCGAGGATGAGCTTGAATCAAGACTGGAGAATTTTGAACATAGCTTTAGTGGATTAGGATTCTATTACGAAAAGCAGCCACAGTCTATTTTGGACGTGGTGAGTGAAGATGCAGGGGAAGATATCAACACGTGTTTTCTCAATCCCGAGCGCCTGTACAGGCTGGCAAGCGAGATCGATCCCCGCCCGGAGACGTTCCAGCAGTGGCTGGACTGGATAGAAAAAAACGATTCCGGCTGGAAGGAGACGGATGCAGTGGCCCTCGCCTGGCATGGTGCGCTTTCCAATGATACCCGGCCTCTTTTGTACCTGATGAAGTCAGCAGAGAAGAGAAACGCTCTCAAGAAAGCCCTTGGATACCTCGAAAAAGCCGAACGTCTAAATGGACTGAGTCCTGATGTTCGAAGGGCCAGGCTTCGCCTGCTGGTGGCGACTGCCATACGTCATCTGAAACAAACCAAAACGCATCTGGCAAAAAAGGATTTCAAAGAAATAGACATTCTTCCCCAGTCACGGGAAGGTGATCGTCCGGCATTTCTGGCAGCGTTAAGATGTATATGCGCAGTGATAGACAAGGAAGAATCCGAATTGTCGAGGTGGAGAGGCGAATTGATTAGAGTGCTTGAAAGCAGCCACACGGCAACCGTTGTTATGAAAGGACTGATCAGCGCTTGTAGGCTGCCTCAAGACATAGCGATTCGCCTGTCGGTCGCGACTGACTCATTGGGAGGGAATGATCTTGCCACCGGAGTGGCCAGAGCCTGTACCCTTGGCGACGACATGGGAGTGTCGTTCAATATCCCCGCGAAATGGGAAGAATCTTTGTCCCTGTTTTTTGCCGAACAGGAGTGCCCTCTCGACACATCTCTGATTCGGGCACTTGCCGAGGCTGCATTGCGAAATAAAAACATGGAACTTGCCTATTCCGCCTCAGGAGCGGGGCTCTTGCGGGGTGGAACAGATTCTGCGAAGTTTCTGCTCTTACGCGCTCGGTCTTTGCCGAGATGGATGGACCGGAGAGATGATTGTATCGCTGCCGCGACAGACATAGCCCGCAGGCAGAGAGATATGGACCTCCTTGATGAAGCAATCGAGCTCAAGCGTGGGGAAAAAGGTACGCGATATGGGTTTCCGATCTGGGACAGCATCATGGATAAAAGCGATTTCTCCATGGACACGGAAAAATCGGATGAAGTCATACATCGCGAGAAGGAAGCTCAAGGCTATCCATCGTCAGTGGACTACTTGCCCGATTATGACGACTATTATGATGACGATGACGATGACGATGACGACGATGAATGGTTTGATGACCTACCATTTGATTTACCACCCGACATTCCCCCAGAGATATTTCCTCTTTTCATGGAGCTGCTTTTAGAACACGGGGGAATAAATGGCGAACTTCCTGATCCTCAAGAACTCGCAGAAAAGGACCCTGACCTGATGGATAAAGTCCGTAAGATAATCCTCAAACATGCAGAAGCAAATGGTAAACTACCGGACCTTGACGGCGGCCGGTTTCCAGGCACCAAAGGCAGATCAAAGAAATCCCGGCGGAAGGGACGCAGGAAGTAGATCGGTTGACGGCAAACCCAACTATATACTTCACACGGCTACAATCTGCGCTTTTCTAAAGTCTGTTGTCCATAGTCAGTAGTCTGTTGCATTCAGAGGTTGGAGGTTAGAGGCAAAGGAAAGACTCATCTCTTTTGCCTCCAACCTCAAGCGAAGCGGTCCTCCGACCTCCAACGGACCGTGGCGACCCAAGATGAACGCATTTAATGGACGATTGCAAAGCTCCAATTGTGACCGTGCAGAGTATAACAGGGGAGAAATGAGATGCCGAGAGATTATGACATCCCGGTGTTAGACGAGGACCCGAGAAAGATACTTGGCGTATCAGCCGAAGCCGATAAAGAAGAGATCCGGGCGGCTTATCTGAAAAAAATCAAGGAATACCCGCCGGACCGGTTGCCGGCGGAGTTCGAACGTATTCGGGATGCATATGGAATCCTGCGCGATCCGCGCATGCGTATGCGTATCATGTTGCAGTCAGCGGACCCGGAAGCGTCTCTGACCTCCTTGCTCGATAGCGCTATTGCAGAAAGGCGGTTCGTAGGGCCTGAAGCTTGGCTTGCTGCGATCAGGAGTCAATAGAAATATGTCTATTGATCTGCATGAACGCATCGTGTGGTGTAGACTGCACTGCACAAAAACATTTCGTAACTACTTCAATCGAATACAATGCAAAGGAAAATATGAGGGCACTCATTTAAAACAGCAAGGCCCGGATTCGGAACGTTCACGGGGACAGGTTCAGAAAAGTGAGTCGGGTCAACCGGTTCGGGAACAGATTCTACAACGCTTCGAAGCATGGCTTGAGCATGTATTGGATGAAGAAGAACCCTTGGAGGGAATTGCAGATGAGTTTCTCTCTGAGCTGGAAGATAAACGGGACCTGGACAGTATTGACGCGCCTGACAAAAGGCGTGATCTGTATTCCACGTGGTCCGCTATGACGGCTCTGACCCAGGAAGTCAAACTCCAAGGCCGCGCCTTTACACATCTGAATGATAAGTTAAAGCCGCTCTTAGGACTGGGCGACTCTATTGAAACAGTCGTTGAAGCACATGCTGAAGCGCTATCCGATGCCAGGCGTATCGCCGAGGAAGCTCACGCCTCACGCAGCAAGAGAGACGATGAATTGCTGCGTGAAGTGGAACGCAAAACCAGGCGTGAAATCCTCAATGTACTTCTTGACACCAGGAACAGATTGGTCAGGGGGCTCCGGGGCGTACGCGAGAACCTCGGGAAGCTTGATAAATACCAGACCTCGGAGCGGCGGCTGAACAGATTTTTTTTCAAGCCGGACAATCGTATCAGTCACGTGCTTGACATCGTCAGTGCGCTCAGAGAGGGTTACACATTGAGCCTTGATCGACTTGATGAGGGCATGCAACAACTTGGGGTGCGTGAAATTTCGTGCGAGGGACAACCTTTTGATCCCAGGACTATGAACGTCGTGGACGTTGAGGAAAACGCCGACATGCCTGATGGAATGGTGCTTGAAGTATATCGGACGGGCTATATGCTGGACAGAGAGGTTTTTCATCCGGCTCAGGTAAAGGTTGCACGGGCTCCGATGGAAGCCATTACATTGAACCGCCAGAGCACGAGTTAGCCTCGCAGCTTGCAGCAGAACATTTTCAATCAACAGGAGGTAAGATAGTGAATAATAGTGACTTCATCGTGGGCCTTGACCTTGGTACCACCAATTCCGAGATCGCCGTATTTATGGACGAGCAAATACAGGTGATCGGGCCTGGGGATACAAAGATGCTGCCTTCCTGCGTGGGGCTTTCCCCTGCAGGAGAACTCCTGGTTGGGGCCCCGGCGCGGAACCAGGAGCTTCTCTATCCGGAACGTACCGTCAGGAGTATAAAGCGCAAAATGGGCAGTGAAGAAACGGTGACGCTGGGCGACAAGACATTCACACCACAGGAAATATCCGCATTTATCCTTCGCGAGCTGGCCGAATGGGCCTACAGGAAACTGGGGCGGCCTGCAAAAAAGGCAGTTATTACCGTTCCTGCCTATTTCTCAGACAGCCAGCGGAACGCCACGCGCGAGGCCGGGCAGCTTGCCGGACTTGACGTTATCCGTATACTCAATGAACCAACCGCTGCGAGCCTCGCTTACGGCTACGGTTCCGAGCAGAAACGCACGGTTCTGATCTACGACCTTGGCGGCGGAACGTTCGACGTTTCTATAGTGACTATCGAGAGGGATGTCACGGAAGTGCTTGCGAGCCATGGTAATAACCGCCTCGGCGGAGACGATTTCGATCAACTCCTGGCTGATCGCCTCGTGCGTGAATTCAGGGACACCCACGGGATAGATCTGAGCGATGGCCATCGTGCGGCTTACTCCCGCGTGTGGTGGGCTGCTGAAGAAACAAAAAAGAAACTGAGTTTCGAACCGTTTGTCAAGATACGGGAAGAAGCCCTGGTCACAATCGACGGCAAGCCCCTGCATCTCGAGACCGAGATATCCCGCGAAGAACACGAGGAGATGATACTGCCACTGGTTGAGTCCACCCTTGACAGTGTCTCCAGAGCGATGGATGATGCTGAAAAAAAGCCCGGTGATCTTGATGCCATCCTGCTGGTCGGTGGATCTACACGCATTCCCCTGGTATCACGGGTGCTTGAAGAACGGGCCTGCATCATACCACACCAGGATGTCCATCCGGACCTGTGCGTGGCCCTGGGCGCCGGGGTACTCGCATCACGGCTTGCCGGGTGTGAAGTCGATAGGGTCCTGGTAGACATTTCACCATTCTCCTTTGGTCCATCCTATCTCGGGGAGCGCGGAGGGGTCCCATACCCCCATTGCTACCATCCGATCATCCGCCGCAACACCCCCCTCCCCGTGACCCGAACCGACAGATACTACACAAGTGTTCCTTATCAAACAGTGGTAGAATTAGACATCTACCAGGGCGACGATCCTGACGCGCTGAAGAACATACCTGTTGGACATTTCCGCGTCGAGGGGCTAAAAACAACGCAGGAACCAAACACTGTGCTTTGCCGGATGAGCCTTGACATCGACGGTATCCTGAAGATAGCCGCCATAGAGAAGGATACAGGCAAATCAAAGCACATCACAATCGATAACGCGCTCCAGCAAAAAAGTGAGGAGGAAATCGCTGTAGCCAGAAAACGCCTGCAAGAGATGTACTCTTCACGCGCCTCCGAACTTGATAATCTGTTCGTGGATATGGATGAGGATAACGAGGAAGATGAAGAAGATGAGGATTATGTTGCTGAAGCGGCTGTGGATACGGATTCTGTAGTCAAAGATATCTCCGCAGGAGAAGAACCGGGGAAAACGAGCGACAAGATCATACAATTCGACCCCGCCTGGACCGTGGCCAAGCGCGATGCCACAGACCTCCTGGAACGTTCGCGCCTGCTTCTTGACGATATGCACGATGACGACAAGGAAGAAGCAATCGATCTTCACGAGCAAGTCGAGTCCGCGATAGCTTCACATAACGCAGAATCGCTGTCCAAGGCATGCGAGGCCCTGAAGGAACTCCTGTTTTT
>LGVF01005540.1_pt1 | contig 17104 bp, 11 predicted proteins | sample 469901 | NCBI WGS metagenome assembly LGVF01 (sample SAMN03893561, study PRJNA290197) | marine sediment metagenome | material: sediment; isolation source: combined push core samples #3730, #5133, and #5579 collected at Hydrate Ridge | place: Pacific Ocean: Hydrate Ridge
CTGTAGAAGACTATGAATAATTAGCGTGTGATTATATACCTTGAAAACCCTTCACACTCGGGTTTTTAGGATATACTTGCAAGATCTATAACTAAAAAAAGCCCGTACAGAGCATCTTGAGGCCTTATTTTATGAAATATTACGGGTACGGCATATATGCGGATAAAAAGCCCCTATAATACTCCAGGGATCCTAAATCATCTGCCACATCACCACCCCCGCTAGCGCAGCACTCTTCTCTGGCGAGGTCATCATGGATCTGTGTCATGACGATTTCGTACAGTACGGGCAGTCTGCTGTCTGCACCCTCGTCCATTTTCATTATATCTTCACTTGAGTTATAGTAATCATCGTCTATGCGGTCGGCATGAGGCCCATGGTGCGGCAAGTGGCACACGGGGCAGTGGATGATGCGGGGATGGGTGTGTAGATTGTAAGAAAGGTGGGTGATTGGGAGTAAGTGGTGATGGAGTAATACTTTTATGATACTCTTCCCATTGATTCTTATACTACTGCCGCATCCGCAATTGCCATGTCAAAGGAATTAAGACATGACAGGCATACTGTATCGCTGCTTACGGACCACATAGTATTCTCTCCAAAAAACAGGGGCAAGATGCTGGTGGGCAATGTGGGCATGTTAGCCGAGGCAATTATCAGGAAGACGTGTATGGAGCTTGATATTGAGGTCATTGACATGGCAGTAAACCCGGATCATGTACATTTGTTTATCAAATACTCGCCAAAATATTCCGTAAGTTATATATTGAAGATGATCAAAGGTAGAAGTAGCAGAGTGCTCAGGAAGGAGTTTCCTCATTTGAAGGAATGGTGCTATGACCATCTCTGGGCTCCAAGCTGTCACCACAGCTCTGTGGGTGCTGGCTGGGACGTGGTTAAGAAGTATATCTCGACACACAATACATACGAGCATAATAGGAAGTAAATACATAAAAACCGTCATATACAGGCCCGGGACATTTGTCCGGGGTATACCGGTGGACTCAAAAACGACAACCATTTAAGGAAAAAATTCCTTAACCAATCACCAATGGGAGGCTGTCATGTGCATCCATTTTCTTCAATAATTCAAGGTACATTCAATATATTTAAATATTTTTAAATCCATAAACTGAATAATAAATTGAGAAGAGATAATATTCAGAATTACGTATAAATTAAAAATGGAAATAAAGCTAGTTTTTAGCGCGAATTCAGAAACACATTAAAACAAATTCACCAAACTGTTTTGAAATTGTTTTAAGTTTTGTAATGAGGGGTGTGCAATGATCAAGAACACAAAAAAATGTAGGGAAAATAAACAATGAGCTTTTGCTTTCTACATACAGGGGACTGGCAATTGGGAATGACCCGCCATTTTTTCTCAGAAGGGGTTCAAGAGAGATTTGCCCAGTCCCGATTCGATGCCATCCGTGAACTGGGGCGTATTGCCGAAGAGGAAGAATGCCAGTTTATGGTGGTATGCGGGGATGTGTTCGAATCAAACATGGTTGATCGAAAGACCGTCTCGCGTGCCCTCGAAGCTTTGAAGGATGTGCCTGTTCCTGTATACCTCCTTCCCGGCAACCATGATCCGCTCAACGCTGCATCTGTTTACAGTAGCACGACTTTCTTAGAACGTAAGCCGGCCCATGTCCATGTGATTGAGGACACAACTCCCATTAGCGTTGACAAAAGCACTGAGATTGTAGGGATACCCTGGGCATCGAAACACCCCCTGCAAGATTTGGTTGCTTTGGCAACCGGACAACTTGAAGCTGTAGTCGATATTCTGCGTGTTTGTGTTGCCCATGGGATGGTGGATAACCTTTCTCCTAATCCTGATGATCCAGCACTTATTTCTCTTAATGCAGCTGAAAATGCGATATCACAGAACAAGATTCATTACCTGGCTCTCGGAGATCGACATTCTCTCACCGAGATCGGGGATAGCGGCCGCATATGGTATGCAGGCACTCCCGAGCCAACAGACTATAAGGAAGTGAAGCCTGGCTTTGCCTTGGTCGCCACAATCAATGAAGCGGGTGTAACCACGAAAGAGGTAAATATCGGAAGATGGAATTTCATCGAACGTAAACAGGTAGACCTCAATACAAAGGAAGACATTGAGGCGCTTCGCAGCTGGCTAGAGAATCTTGTAGACAAAGAGCGAACCGTTGTCAAATTGCGCTTTGTCGGCTCACTCTCGTTATCACTCTATTGTGAACTTGAAGAACTTATTTCTCAGTTTAAAGAGATTCTTGGAGCAGTCGAAAAGCGTATGAATAATCTCGTCGTAATTCCAGAAGACGCCGATTTCATGGACCTTGGTTTTTCAGGCTTTGCCAGTCATACAGTTGAACGGTTGAGATCCAATATTGAAGAATCAGGTCCCGATAGTATCACTTCACGCGATGCACTTGCTCTCCTTGTTAGGCTTGCAGGGAGGGAACTATGAGACTCCTTCGCCTCCGACTAGCCAATTACCGAGGAATTGATGAGTCCGAAGTGCGATTCGGATCCAATGGCTTAACTATTGTGGAGGGACCTAATGAGACTGGAAAAACCAGCCTCGGTGAAGCAATAAGTCTTCTTTTCGATTATCTGGATTCTAGTAAGCATCGAAATATCGATGTAATCAAACCTGTGCATCTTGACGCAGGTCCAGAGATTGAACTAGAGGCAGAAAGCGGCCCCTACGTCTTTACCTACTTCAAGAGGTTTTACAAGAAACCGGAGACTACCCTTAAAATTATAAGTCCCAAGCCGGAAAACCACACCGGGCGTGAAGCTCATGAACGTGCTGATGAGATTCTACGCGAAACCATTGATATTAACCTGTGGAAAGCTCTCTGTATTCAGCAAGGTGAAGCGGTTCAGCAAGCTAATTTATCGAACCAGACATCATTATCGGCCGCACTCGATGTTGCTGCGGGTGGACACCGAGCAAATCCACAAGAGGAAAGCCTTTTCGATAAGGTTCGGGAGGAATACAGGCGCTATTTCACGGAACGTGGCAGCGAAAAAAAAGAATTGCAGGAGGCAAAAAAAGCCCAAAATGAATTAGAAACCGAAGTTGCCTCACTGGAAAAACAGATCAAGAATCTGGAAAAGGATATAGTTCGTGCTGCAGATCTTGGCCAGGAACTGGAACGTTTGAAGAAACAAGAACTAGATCTCAGGGAGGATTTCTCCAAATACACAAAGTCTCTTGATGAAATCAAAGATCTGGAAAACGTTCTTGATACTGCTCGTCTAAGGTTGGAGTCTACACAAAAATCTAAACAGGCCGCAAAGCGCGATAAGGAAGTGCGTCAAGACCTTATCAAAGTGGTCTCCAAAACCCATAAAGCACACGCGGACCTCGTCGAATCCATCAAATCATCAACTACATCTGTTAAGAAGGTAAAGACCGATATGGAGACGGCACAATCGAAATCGACCGCAGCCGAAGAGCAACGAAAAGAGACAGAATCACTTCTTAATCTGCGTCGTGCGGATTTTGACTACTTCAACAATAAACTGCATTTGGAACAACTGAAGGAACGCAAAGCCCGCATAGATCGTGCCTGGGAAGAGGCAACCCAGGCTGAAGAATTACTGGCCAAAAACAATGTAGACGAAGAAACTCTGGAAGCAATACAGGAGGCTGATCGTTCGCTAATTAAAACTCAAGCGAAGTTGGAGATAGGTGCACCGAATGTTTTGCTACGAGGTCTGACTGATCTCGACTTCCAGATTGATGGTGAGCAAAACACTATCGCAAAAGACGAGGAGCGCAGTCTATCCGTGTCTGATCGGGTTAGCGTGATGATTCCTGGATGTTTGCAAATGGAGTTGATAGCCGGGTCCAGTTTATCTAATCTTTTAAAGAAGGTCGAAGACGCAAAACATAAGCTAGATGCCGCATGCAAAGATGCCGGAGTGAGCAATGCGGATGAGGCGATGGAATCTTTTGATGTTCGAAGGGAAGCGCAACAGTCTATAGAGAGACAGAAGGAAATCGAGAAAGAAAACCTTCGCGACCTCACATATGAAGAACTGGAAAGAATAGTCACAGGGTTGGAAAAAACTGTTCCCGCTTATCCCACTGACCGGTTACCAGAACCCAATCTTCCTCCAAACCTGGAATCTGCGAAAAAGGAACTAGGAAGTGCGGGGGATGTGCTTGAAACGGCCAACAAGGCATGGGAGGAAGCGAGAAAGAAACTGGATGAGGCTCGCAACTTGCACGATGGGCTGAATAAAAAATACCAGAAAGTGAAGGTGAAACTTGACCTTAAGGATGGCGAACTAAAACATGTTGAAAGTAAACTTGAACGATCCAGGAAGAGCACTCCCGATGACGAACTCGAATCAGAGCTTTCGAAGTACACCGAGACTGTCCGTACAGAAAAGGAGAACTTCAAGTCAGTCGAGGCAAATCTCCGTGACAAGGAACCTGATCGAGTAAGAAGTCTGGCGGAAACAGCGAAGGGCTCTTTGCAAACGGTAAAGAAAACGCATGAAACGGCGCAGGAAGAAAACACGGAAGTGCGAACTCGCCTCAAGGTCTTCGGTGAAGAGGGCTTGCATGAGAAGCTCCATGCAGCCCAGAGTCATCTCGATCACATACAACAAGAAAACGCAGCGATGATCCGAAGAGGTTTGGCGGCCAAGTTGCTTTACGAAACCATGAAAGAGGAACGTGATAAAGTACGTCTTGCCTATGTGGCTCCTCTCAAAGAGAAAATCGAGAAGCTTGGACATCTTGTATTCAACAACTCCTTTGAGGTTGAGGTAACTGAGAGATTAGAAGTTTCCAGTCGGACCATGGATGGGTACAATATCCCATTTGAGTCCTTAAGTGGTGGCACAAAAGAACAGATTTCTCTAATATCTCGTTTAGCCTGTGCGATGACGGTTTCAAAAGACGGTGGAGCCCCCCTTATTTTAGATGACGCTCTGGGATATTCAGACCCAAAGCGGCTTAAATTGATGGGGGCCGTTCTTGCGAAGGCAGGTCGAGAATGCCAAATTATTATCCTTACTTGTGTACCAGACCGATATAGCAATGTCGGTGAGGCAACAGTAGTTAGATTGGGATGATTACGAAAACCGTCATGCAAAAGGTTTCAAATAAGAGTGTATCAAAAGTTGAGATGGTTGAAAACAGTCAAGGATATACGAACTCAAGTTTGGATATCAATGAGTTATGTGCAATGCTCAGCTTGGGTAATGTTAGCACCTTACCGTCCATGGCCCGGTGAAGAGAATTGATTAAATTTCTTTAAAGGAAAACAATAGAATATCAATGTTAACTAAATGCGCGGCAATAAACAAGCGGCACTATTAAGAGAATGCAATAACAATGAAGATAACTCAAATATCGGTTAAAAACTTTCGACTCCTTGAAGACGTTAAGCTATGTCTCGAAGACGGCGCCACGGTCATCGTCGGGCGGAATAATAGTGGCAAGACGTCATTGACCGAACTTTTCCGACGTCTTCTCAATGAGAAACCTCTCAGATTCAAACTTGAGGATTTTTCGTTGGGTGTACATGAGCAGTTCTGGGGCGCATACGAACTGCACGAAAGGGGAAAGGAAGAGGCCGACATCCGACAAGCTCTCCCAGTAATTTCAACAACATTGAACATTGAATATGGGACGGATGAAGATCTCGGCCCGCTCGCCGATTTTGTCATCGACCTAAACGAAGAATGCACTTCCGCCCAGATAAATATCAGTTATGCACTCGCTGCAGGAAAGATTGAACAACTGTTCGGAAACTTGGAGTATGATAGGACAATCTTCTTCAAAGCCCTCAAAGAGCGAATTCCGAAATTCTTCGAAATACTGATCGAAGCACATGACCCTAATGACCCAACCAATCAAAAAGCCTTAGAAACCGCGAACTTGCGAGCACTCCTCCAGTTCGGTTTCATCAATGCGCAACGTGCGCTTGATGATGCATCAAATAAAGAGAAGGCCGTCCTCGGGAAAATTTTTGAGAAGTTGTTTACTGCCGCTTCATCCAATACAGCAAATACCAATGACCAAACCAACGCCACCACCCTAAAGACTGCGGTGAACGAGGTTCAAAATAAGATTGATGAGGATTTCAATAAACAGTTGAAAAATCTGATTCCTACATTGGACCTCTTCGGGTATCCAGGTTTGACCGATCCGCAGCTCCGCACCGAGACCGTTTTGAAGGTGGAACAGCTTCTTTCAAATCACACAACTGTGGGGTATCTGGGGGCGAACGGAGTAAATCTTCCCGAATCCTACAACGGGCTCGGCCCGCGCAATCTAATCTTTATCCTGCTTAAGCTGTTCGAGTTCTTCAAGGAGTTTGCGAACAGAGAGTCTGCTTCGGGTAATCACTTGATTTTCATCGAGGAGCCCGAAGCACATCTCCATCCTCAAATGCAGAGTGTCTTCATTCGGAAGCTCGAAGATATTCGTGACCTTTTTGCTACTCGTTATAACAATGGAGATCCGTGGCCTGTTCAATTCGTAGTCACAACCCATTCGTCCCATATTGCTAATGAAGCTAAGTTTGACTCCATGCGTTATTTCCTCACACAACGTCGGCAAACGGGATCAGCCATATTGAAAACTGAGATTAAGGATCTCCGCATCGGATTGAGCGATGAGGAGAATCGAGAGTTTCTTCACAAGTATATGACCCTCACTCGTTGCGACCTGCTTTTTGCGGATAGAGCGATCCTAATCGAGGGCACATCAGAGCGTTTGCTTCTCCCTGAAATGATTCGCAAATATGATGAAGACGCCAAAACTGTTCCAAAGCTTGGAAGCCAGTATCTTTCAATCATGGAAGTCGGAGGAGCCCACGCTCACATCTTTTTCAATCTCCTTGACTTCCTGAATCTTCGAACTCTGGTAATTACTGACTTGGATACTGTTGACAATAATGACGATCGAAAGAAATGCAAAGTCTCTGTAGGCACTCATTCAAGTAATGCCTGTATAAATAGTTGGTTTACGACCAATGGAGAAGACAAACCCACCAAAGAGGAACTTCTAGAGAAAAGAGAAGACGACAAGGTCGCCGAAAATCGACGGCTTGCTTTTCAGATCCCTCATGTTAATGGAGATGTATGTGGTAGAAGTTTTGAAGACGCGTTCATGCTAGCAAATCCCGAGAAATTTGAAATTACCGGCGCCTCTCCTGATGAGTGGGAAACGGAAGCTTGGAATAAAGCAAAGGAGATCGACAAGACGGACTTTGTCATGAAATACGCCATCCTCGATACCGAGTGGACAACTCCGCGTTACATTGAGGAGGGCTTGCGGTGGCTCGAAGGTAATACTTCTTCCACTGCAGATTCTAGTGAAGAAGTCGCAGTTACAACGGTAGGGAATGAGATAAATGCCGATGCCTGAGACGCGGCAAACCAATCCGGCAGAAATCGCTGCCCAAAGAGCCCTCGACAAAATGTTCGAGTGCATCCGGGTACACCAGAACTTCAGATTGGAAGCAGGGGCTGGCGCAGGCAAAACATACTCCCTTGTAAAGGCCCTGAGGCTAATCATCAATGAACAAGGTGGTGCTTTTCAACGTCGGAGTCAGCAGGTTGCTTGTATTACATACACCAATGTGGCGACCGATGAAATAATCTCACGAACCGACGGACATCCTGTTGTCAATGCCTCGACAATCCACTCATTTTGCTGGGACCTGATCAAGAGCTTTCAGCCGCTGCTGAAGGCAAAGGTTTCTGAGATTGATGCATGGTCTGAAAAATTAGAAGAAGCGGGCGGTGTCGGAACACGAAGGATTGATTATGATTTAGGGTATCGGAGCATAAACGAGACTCACCTGCTCTTACATCATGATGACGTCCTGACTCTGGCTGTTGCCCTGATGGAGCAACGGAAGTTCCGACAAATCCTTACCGCTCGTTTTCCGATTATCTTCATCGACGAGTATCAGGATACAAATGCAGGTTTTGCAAACAGCATCTTGCAGCACTTCATCGTTTCTCGTAATGGCCCTCTGATTGGGCTATTTGGGGACAGTTGGCAAAAGATCTATCGTGATGGAAGTGGACTCATAGAACATGAGAACCTTAAACAGATAGGTAAGGAGGCAAATTTTCGCTCAGTCAAGGATATCGTAGATGTGCTGAACAATATGCGTCCAGACCTTCCTCAAGAAGTTGAGAACCCTGAGGCTACTGGTTCAGTTGCTGTCTATCATTCCAATGAGTGGGTGGAGGGGACACGACGGAAAGGAAGCCATTGGAAAGGCGACCTTCCAACTAAAGATGCCCATAGGTTTCTTGTAGAGTTGCGAGAACGTTTGTCTAACGAAGGATGGGATTTTGACAAAACAAAGATCCTGATGCTTACACATGGCGTTTTGGGAGTGGAGCAGAACTACGCCCAAATTGTCAGTACATTCCGCTACAACGACTCATTCATTAAGAAGGAAGATCCCCATATTGCATTTCTTGTCGATACTGTCGAACCCGCGTGTGCAGCATTCCAGAATGGTCGCTATGGCGAGATGTTCGTCACGATTGGCGCTCGCTCAGATTGTATCCGAAGCCTTGAGGATAAGCATACATGGGCAAGGGATATACGATCGTTGATTGAGCTTCGTGAGACTGGAACGATAGGTGATGTCTTAGATCTCTTGAAAGAGACACGTCGCCCCAGATTACCGCATACTGTGCAAAGGACTGAGACTGAGTTAGCAAACACGAGTCCAGAGGATATAGAAAAATCTCTTACCTTGACCCAGATCTACAAACTCAGGGAGATTCCCTACACGGAACTTATATCTCTTGCTCTCTTCGTTAACGACCATACTCCATTCTCTACCAAACACGGAGTTAAGGGGGCAGAATTCGAGAACGTATTAGTAGTACTGGGAAGAGGGTGGAACCATTACAATTGGAATCAATTTCTCGAATGGTTTCCGAACCGTTTTCCAGCCAACAAAGCTGATTTCTATGAGCGGAATAGAAACCTCTTTTACGTCGTCTGTTCGCGCCCGAAGAAACGATTGGCTTTATTATTCACTCAAGAGCTTTCGGAAGTAGCTTTAGATACCCTTCGATCTTGGTTTGGAGAAGAAAATGTTAATCCCCTCACGTTTGGTTAGTCGAGTTTGGGGGAATTATTTCAAGGATGATACGGTGAAGAAGCGGTTCGAGGAACTGGACGGATATGTCAGAGCTCGATTACGGAGTTTTCGGGCAAAAAGACGTACCTGGAAGATTATTCTGTACACGCTTCCGAAACCCGAACTTGAGAGAATGGGTCTTGTCTCACTTAGTTCATTACTGGAATAATCCATCTCCAGCAATGGGATAGTCCAAACGAAAGCCGGATGCGGGAAACCCGCATGTCCGATTTGATGAGGAGGGGAGGCTGTAAGGCCTCTTCTTTACTCTACCGGAATAGGTATTTTATGCTCGGGAGGATTTAATTAATTTTATAGAGATGGGAGTTAAGGCAACTCCCATCCTTCAATCAGGTATTTTTCATATCCGTATTTCGGGTGATTGCCCTGTTCGATATATACTTTTACCGCCTTAATTTTGTCATCTTGAATATGTTTTCTGACAGTCGACTCACTAATTTCTTTAATACTAGCATACTCTTTGACGCTTAGGGGGTTCTTAAAATCTGTGAATAGGTACTGGCAGTCTTCGCATGATGAACCGTCTTCATGAACCCTATAGTTGAAATCATCGATCGCTATATCATGGAAAGTGCAGAAACCAAATATCCGCTCGTTCATAGTTTTCACCTTCATTTAACCTATATTGAAAAAATCCCTGAAGGGAAAACCTTTAATTGGATTTTAAAAGGTTTTTGGGTTACATATTTGGCATATGCCAATATTATTTACGCAGTCCTTCAATTTAAAACTTCCGATATGCACATTACTACCAACCTATGGTGTCAATATAGCATCTGTCTTTAGCATAAAGAAAAATCCTTTAATCTATCGATTTTCTGTCTCTACATTGTGTTTTTCACGCCGTTGCATAATTTTTTCAATAGATGATTTAGTGTAACATGTTATATGGAATGGCTCACACCATAGCCTACCTCTCTCAGCCTACATTCAACAAATATGTTGAAACACCTTATAGATAACAGGTGCACTTATTCTATATGCGAGTAAAAGGAGCAGGTTCATAGTTCCATATTGTGTTGATTTTTTGCTTAAAATGCATTGAAATCCTATTGAGTTTGTTTCATAAGTTCGTAGTTCTAACATACGAGTATGAACTTATTCAATATATCTGAGACTTGAAATTTTGTTATTCATACCGAAATTGCATAAACACTCTGTTCCTGCCCAAAATACGAATCATATACATGTTGGTAAATTACGTCGCATTTATTTTGATATAAATCTGGAGTATAAATCCGAGGCAAAAGGTCCAAAGTATCTTCAATAGAGACACGCACTGCTGCCCGGGATTGCTGCCTTTTACGCCAATCCAGCACCAACATCTCCTCTTTAAGGGTTTCTAAAAGCTTCTGTGCAACCTTTTTAACCTGTAATTCCTCTTTCTTGCTTAAGGTCATTTCTGGTTTCATCAATAGATCAAAGATTGCCAGTTCCTCTTCGCTAAGTTTTTCAGCAATTCCCCGTTTTTCTTCTACATTGAGTTCCTGTGCAAAAGCCAATAATTTGGTGAAAAAAAACTCCACATTATGTGAGCCGGAATTATACTCATCGATCATTTCCTGGAACTTTTCCAGATAATCCATCCGACTTTTATTTAAACGAACCAATTGTTCCAATTTATTTTCAACCGAAGCTCTCAATTTTTCTGTTTCGATTCGTTTATGGCCTTTTTCAAAAGCATCCTTTAATACTTCAAAATTAATCTGGCTCAAATCCAGGTATTTCCTCACATCTGATTGTTCTGATGGATCATGGATAATATATCCTTCTGTAGCAATTGACTTATCTAATAATTCTTCAACTTCACCCATAATACCAGAGATATCCGCTTTCGGTGTCAAGGAACGAATTTTTGCAGCTATTATTGTTATTAATTTTTGGCTGGGTCCAAACTCATTTGCAGTTGGATCGGGGAGAATCGCTCTGTATATTTTAGCTACGTTCACTGCCAGTGACAGGTATTTTTTCTTCGAATCATCATTAATTAAAATTTCTTCAACAGCATTATCAAGTAATTTCACACGTTCGAAACCATCAACAGCTTGTATTTGAGCCAGATTGATGCCTCTTTTTTTACAAAATTCTATGGTTTCATTGATAGCCTGTTTAAGGTACTTAACAAGCTCACTTTTATCCTTTACTGGAGTTTCCCCCTCTTTGGTTTTTCCACCTGCTGCTGATCCATAGATCGCCAAAGCTTTTTCCAAATTCCTAAATACTCCGATATAATCCACTATAAGACCATTTAATTTGTCTCCAAAGACACGGTTCGCCCTGGCAATAGTCTGCATTAATGTATGGTTGCGCATGGGTTTGTCAAGATAGATGGTGGAACAGGAGGGGACATCAAAGCCGGTCATCCACATAGCACATACAAATACGATGCGGAATGGATCATCTGGATCTTTGAATTTTTTATCTAGGTCTTCGTTTACAATCCGTCTTCTATGTGGGGCAATATCCAGGCCCTTTTCTTTGAAGGTTTCAATTTCATTCTGTTCCTGGGAGACCACCACTGCCATATCGGTCTCTTTCATGAATTTGATTCCGGCTATATGTTCATTTCTCTCAGTTTCATAAGCGGGGACTGGCCTTGACTCAAGTTCGTTGAGATATCTTTGCCAATACACCTGCACTTTATCATACATCTTTACCGCAGTGGCTTTATCAATGGAAATAACCATTGCCTTGCCAATGGTCCCACGACCCATGAAATGGGCAACGATGTCCTCTGCGACCTTTTCAAGTCTATCGTTCCTGGTTATCAGATGGTACTCCCGACCAAATTCCCTAGCAACTTTCTTTTCCTGTTCTTCATTTAATTCTGCTTCTTCTATTAAGCATTCCAGGTCTTCATTGAGATCCTCATTGGTGAGCTGGAGCTCAGGGATGCGGTTTTCATAATACAGCGGTACTGTGGCCCCGTCCTTTACCGATTGTTTGAAGTCATAGATGCTGATATAATCCCCGAATACTTCTTTTGTTTTTTCTTCACCAACAATAAGAGGTGTACCTGTAAAAGCAATAAAAGCAGCTTTGGGAAGAGCATTACGCATATTGGTGGCAAGTGTATCGTACTGGCTGCGGTGTGCTTCGTCAGTGATTACAATGATATCATCCCGGTTTGAGATCTTGAGGTAGGTTTCATCTTTTTCGGTCCGGAATTTCTGGATCAATGTGAAGATGAAACGGTGGTCTTCACTCAGAAGCTGCTGCAGGTGTTTACCACTTGTGGCCTGCACGTGTTCTTCTGTTACAATTCCTGTGTTGGCAAAATTTTTATAGATCTGGTCGTCCAGTTCCTGCCTGTCGGTTATAATAACAAAGGTGTAGTTTCCGGGAATTTTGCGCAGTACCTTCTGGGAAAAGAAGATCATGGAATAACTCTTCCCGCTTCCCTGTGTATGCCAGAATACTCCCAGTTTACCCTGATTCTCTTTAATATGTAATAATGCTTCAGTAGCATTGTTCACACCTAGGTATTGATGGTTCTTTGCTACGAATTTTGCGAGACCGCCACTGACCTCACTAAAAATGGTGAAATTCTCCATAATGTCCAGCATGCGAGTGGGTTCGCAGGTCCCGCGGATCATAGTATCCAGTGAAATAATGCCCTCTTCTCCTTCACTGTTGATCTTTTTCCATTCTGCAAAGTGCTCCCATGCAGCAGTCATGCTGCCAATTTTGCTAAAACTACCATTGGAAAGAATAATGAGCGCATTATACCAGAATAACTGAGGTATGGTTGATTTGTAGTCGCGAAGATTATCCTGAAAGGCATGTTCCAGTCGCTTGTGTGATGCTTTGAGTTCAATGAAAACGAGGGGTAATCCATTAACAAAACCCACCAGATCGGCCCGGCGTTTATACATATCACCCGACACCCAGAACTGTGAAGCAAGGAAGAAGTTATTATTTGAAGGTTCATTCCAGTCAATGACCTGAACAGTTTCTACTATTTCCTCATTCTCACTATCCTGAAATGAGACTTTGACTCCATTTTTCAATAATTGATATATTTCGCGGTTGCCATTGGCAGGGCTCATTATGCTTCTATCACGGACCAGTTCTTCGATGGCAAGCTCAATGGCTTCTTTGGAAAGTGCAGAGTTTAATCGTTCCAATGCCAAACGTAATCGGGGTAACAGCACTACTTCGCTGGATGTCTCGCGACCATGCGTGCTATTTTCACTGAACTTTTCATCGAAACAGTTGGCAGTTTCCCACCCTAATCCGGCAAACAGGGCAATAGCAGGCTGCTCGACCAGTGCGTCTTCTGAGAAGTCGTTCATTAATCGACCTCTTTGATATTTTCTGTAGAATTTAATAAAGAAATGGTAGAAATCACTTCATCATCCGGACGAACAATGACAGCTTCGCTTTCAAAATGATAAGATACCCACCGAACACCTTCTTTGTTTACTCTATTATAAAAATAGCAAGCGTTTTGTTGTGTTTTTGGACTTTCCATTAGGCGGATAAATGGAAGTAACATAATGGGTTTGAATTGATTGGAATGTATTAGATAAAGCTTCCGTTTATCCATGGGAGTCAATGTCTTCACAGTTATCTTTTTAAAAGTAGTTCTTGTACCCATCAAATTTTTTGCTTTGTAATAATAGATTCCTTCGCAAAATTCATTACTTTCTGGTGAAAGCAATGATACAGTAGTATATCGATCAGATATAACTTGGCGAATATTAGAAAGTTTTGATTCCAGTATTTTTAATTGTTTGTCTAATTCCTGTGAACTGGCGATCCCAGCATGTCCTTTCCATTGATTTCGATATGTAGCAACGTCTCTAAGGACTGAGAATATTTTCTTGTTAACAAACATCTCTAAAAAATCTATATCTGGGTGGCCAAATAATTCAATAAATCTTTCCCGTTCATTTTCACTGTTTAATAGATGTCGTGTTTCTTTGCCCAATCGTTCACTCAGAACATTCCATCCTCCAAACGTAGAAGTTTTGATCCATTCTTTATATTTTGGATCCTTATCAATCCATTTCTCTGATTTTTGAACATAGAAGGTCATGTCTGCCATAAATGCACTTAACAAAACTGTGGCTGTAAACTCAGATAATGCTTCAAAAAAATTTAATAAATTATCTACTTTACTCCCAGTATCTGCATCTGCATAATATGCCCATAAGATTGAAGCCAGAGGAAATGGCAGTGTTTCCATCCAACTTTCAAGGTCGTTTTTAGCAGTGAAAGATTTTATAATTTTTTCAACATTCTTGATATTTCTCGGTTTATTCCATAATTCACGCTTAAGAATCTCAAGTTGTGTTAAGTGATCGGAAATGGACGTATCTAAATGAACTGTTTTAGTTTGCGTCTCCAGATCAGGAAGATAAATATTGGCTTTGGATAATTGTGATTTATTAATTTTAGGAATAATTAATCCAGAACTCAATGATTCTCGAATCAGCAGGCCTAGTTTTGTATTGAAGAAGTTTGCCATATAAGCAGGAATTGCTTTTTCAGGGTCTAAGACTACCTGATAGTAATTTTGTGGTTTCATCTGAATATCATCCAAAGAGACAACAGCTCGTGAACGACCTATTTGCGGCAAATAAATGACATTTTGCAGATTCGAAGACTCTTCATCTTGGATTGACCTAATGACGTTAATTTCCTTCACGATTTTGCAAAAAGGCATTGGCTGCAATCCAAAAGGTCTTGATAGCTTTTCGATTTCATGTTCAGTAATCAAGATTTGGAATGATCGGAATGAATGGAAATCGACTAATGCACCAAGTTGTAGCATTTTGCTTTGTTTGCGCGCCGTAAAATTCGAAAGTAGAACATCATTTGAAGCCTCGTTTGAGGATAATTCCCCTACAAAAAGTTTTTCAGACTTTTGTTTACGAATAATTACAAGCAATCCACCTATTGATGTTCCTGGAAATGTTCCATTAGGGAGTGAAAAAATTGCATCAATATATAAGTTAAACCTTGAGAGATTTTCATATACGCTATTCTTTGAACGCTTGAAAGTAAAGTTTGGACTGGTTATGAAAAATCCAACACCTTCTTGAGTCATCAATAAAGAAGATTTAAGAATTATCAATTTATCGGCATCATCACGAATTTCTATGTTTGCATTCTCTAATGTAAAAGTCAAAGATTCAGGCTTCAAATTCCATGGTGGACTTCCCAAGACAATATCAAATTTTTGTTCAATATCATCCAAAAGATTTAGTGGGGAACCAAGCCGCCACTCAATTCCAGTTTCATGGTCAAGCATGCGTGCAATTTCATATAATTGCTGATTTTTTTCCAAAGCAATTGCTTGGTTTGGTGCAAGTCCGTACACAATAGGAGCCACTAATGCACCAATTCCTGCTGAAGTATCTAGGATGGAATTAATGGGATTATCCTTAAGGTAATTTCGAATAAATTTCGATATAAAATATGGGCAACAAAATAAATCGGATTTTTTGTCCTTTGTTAGAAGTAAAATTACATCTTCCAGATCAAATTTTATTCCTCTGGATTTGGCGGTTTTCAAAATAAGTAAAGTATCAATCGGACGTCCTCGGAATTCATCAGCAATCTCCCAGAGTTTATTTCTTATTGTACTCATAATTTTTCACAAAAAACATTATTGTTATTTTTTATATATCTGCTCATTTTATTTAATTGCTTTTTTTTAGATGAGTAGTTCAGGATCTACGATCCATCCCTCAAGCGGATCGTAATCTGATGGAATCCCATATCCCTGATCTCGCTGTTTATAAGCCCACCCAGTTTGAACGGCACATAATAAAGCGTCCAGATTATCGCCCGTAGGATCTTCAATGAGAGCTGCCCTCAATTTCTCACTCAATTCGATATCGAATCCATAGTAGTCTCGAAGTTCTCCTGAGCATAGCCCGCGTACAATTTCACTGCGAGCTGTCTTCTGCTCATCTGATTGCTTCTTTTTGGTATCATTTTTGTATCCGCGCTTGCCGATCCACTTCATGGCGACAAGTTTTGGATAGGCTTCTACTACAATCCTGCTCCCATTTGTGGGCCGGCTTGGAAGTATGCTTACTCTGGACTTTAGAAGTCGAGGTGCTCCCTGATAGAACATTTTTCCAACCGGAGTACCGTATAATGTCATGGGGCTGCAAGATTTCGCTTTTTTGTCAGTTACTCGGAAATGGTGTTTATCACCCTTTGGGTGAAAATGACAATATTCAGTCAGCATATCTTCAAATGCTTGTTTATCCATTTTGGCTATGATCTCAACATAGCCTTCCCATGTTAGCGGTAATTCCAAATTGGTGATCAGCTTTCTCGGCAGGCTGAAAGGAAAGTCAATCCCTAATATCCAATGTCCATGAATATTGAGGAAATCTTCAAACTCTTTAAAATTTATAATATTTCTCAAATTGTTCACACGAAGAATGCCATTTTCAAGTGTACATTCTGTATAAGTGATAGGTTTCTTCCGGCGTGGAGCACTGGTAAAGTCCATACCATATATTTTCATGTTTCTATCCCAACAGTTTCGATATCAAGATTGTCCATATCTACTTCACCCGAAATCAGATTTAGTAGCAGCCAGGTCGCGAGCACGGCGGCACGGTTCTTCCTGGACCGCCAGGGGGAGCGGTGTTTGTTCCACCATGGTCCGGTCAGCTTCGATCTGCATGAGAGCGGCGGCTGTGGCAGGGGTTATGGTGTAGGTGGGGTGCCAGATTGTCATTTTTAAGACACCAATTAAAGTGTCAAGCCACCACTGCGGCCTGTGCACCCTTTAGCGACACATTTAATTCATTCATTTGTACAACCGTTGAGGCATCCAGAATTTCTATCTCAAGTATCTTCTTGTCTTTCGAGTAATGTGCGATAATCCCTTCAGCAAGGTCAACAGAATCCACCGGTTTACCTTCTCTGAGTCGTATTATCAATGCATCTGCATCAGGGGAGTATTTTATCTGCAA
>LGVF01000472.1_pt1 | contig 17096 bp, 14 predicted proteins | sample 469901 | NCBI WGS metagenome assembly LGVF01 (sample SAMN03893561, study PRJNA290197) | marine sediment metagenome | material: sediment; isolation source: combined push core samples #3730, #5133, and #5579 collected at Hydrate Ridge | place: Pacific Ocean: Hydrate Ridge
ATAGAATCGACAACCTTACAGGCGTTATATTTGCCCGAGATCTACTTGACGTCCCCGACACCCTGGCAAATATCGGTCAATTTATGCGCAAGGCGGTTTTTGTGCCTGAACTTAAAAGGGCTGATGATCTTCTGATTTCGTTCCAGAAAACCCACGATTCCATTGCAATCGTTGTTGATGAATATGGCGGAGCTGTGGGAATTATTACACTCGAAGATATTCTTGAAGAGGTTGTTGGAGAAATCCGAGATGAATACGACAGTGAAACAGGTAAATTTGTCAGTCTCGGCAAAAACCGGTTCATGGTAAATGCTGCAATGGAAATCGAGCATGCCAACGAAAAAATGAACCTTAATCTGCCCAAAGAAGATTATGAAACCATTGGAGGTTTCCTGCTAAAGCGCATGGGAAAAATACCGCAAAAAGGAGAAACATTCAAATACGGGGATATAAAATTTACTATCGGATTATCTGACAAAAAATCAATCCATGAGATCATTGTAGATATAGAGAAAATTTGAGGGATTTAGGAATTGAGAGATTGTAAGGGACTTAAGAAAGACAATAAGGCTCATCGTTAATTCATCCAATTGTCCATCTCGCTGTATTCTTTTCTTTTTTTACAAAAGCCCTTTGTTTTGAGATTTCTTTGTTTTTGTGCGGATTATATCCTGAAACTTTCGAAAATCCAGGTTAAAGGATATATATCGTGACCTTTGGCGTTGCTTTTTTAATTTTCTGTATAAGTATTCAATCCGCTCTCTGGTTGTGGGATGTGTGCTTAAAAAACTTAAAGAATTTTCAACGCTGGTTAAAAGACACTTTTCAGCTCTTTTTTCTTGCTCTTCCAGCAATCTCTCAAAAAAAACAAGCATGCCTTTTGGATTGATGCCGGCATTAACCAGATACAGCCAGGCATTATCGTCCGCTTCCCGTTCGTAATCACGAGAATATTTGCGGGTGAGCAGGAACGAGCTGTTCTCGACAATAACAGCCATCAAACCTGTTGTGTCACCAAAAAAAGTTTGTACGAGAGCATAAATACCGGCTGAACCAATCAGTTGCCTTACGCCATGCTGCAAAGTAATATGGGCCACTTCATGTGCCAGAACCCCAGCCACTTCTTCCGGTGATTTCGCAGACAGAAGCAATCCTGTATTCAATACAATATGGCCGCCGGGCAACGCAAACGCATTTACTGTTGGATCCTCTATAACATGTACGGTGAAAGAATAGCGCTTTTCACGAATCCGGCTTAACAGCGGAATCGTGATCTGTTCTAATTTGTCAAGGAATTCCGGATCATCAACAAAGTGTTTCCCCGACCTTAACTGAGAAAAAGCAGCATCTCCCAAGTTTTGTTCCCACGTTGCAGGTATGCGCTTTGCAATGGCAACCAGGAGCGGTTCTTTGAGACTAAAAAAACCATAAATACACGCCAAACACAAAGTGACAAAGGCGATGACAAATACTTTAGATCGTTTTCTTTCTCTTTGAATCTGAGTGATCTGTCGGGTAATGCCGGAAGGAACCGTCAAGTTCACATCATTCAAGACGGAATCATCCGATGTATAAACGGACAACCCGGGGACTGAAGCGTGGGTAAAAAAAATCATCCGGTTACCGGCTCCACCGCGTTTTATGAGAAGACCCTTCAAAGGAAGCTCTGCCGTAAAACCTTGTGTCTCAAAATTCAGTGAATTAACGGTGACGGTAATCTTTCCGAAGGCTTTACCACTGCTAAAACCACTATGAAAAGCGCCGCCTTCATACGGGATGTTTTTCATTATAATAAAAACATTGCGACCTGTGCGGTTAGCGTTTAGCCATTTTCAACGCTAATGGCTAAACGCACAGGTTGAAACATTGCAGCTACTTACTCGGTATAAATCGCCTTATCCAACTGCCAAATCCCCTGGGATTTCTGGTTTGGATCAGGACCCTGCCCGGACCTCGGAAACGGCACACGAGCCCCTCACCCGACGTAAAGGACGAAACCCAGCCGGAAGAAGCTTTTTCGATGTTGTAGTTCATTGTCTCGGGCCACGCCACCAGATGATAGTTGTCAACAACAATCTCCTCTCCTTGCAAAAGATCCAAGGGATGAATTGCGCCATAGGAGCTGACAAACAATGTCCCCTTACCGGTGGCCTTGATCACAAAGAAGCCTTCCCCCGAAAAGATGCCCTTAGCAAGATTCTGCATTTTTGTTGTTATTGCTATGCCTTCTGAGCCGGCAAAAAAGCCGTCCTTTTGGAGAATATAGGAAGTAGCGCCATCCATTTCGATATCCATGATTTCACCGGGAATGGCCGGAGACAGGTAAACCTCACCAGGCCCGTGTTGAGCGGCAAGTGTCTGAAAGAAAAACTTTTCTCCCGAAAGCATTCGTCCTAGTCCGCCAAGGACGCCCCCTTCCAGTTTGCCTTCTACACTTACATTTGCACTCATGGCCACCATAGCATCGGATTCGGCCTTGATCCTTTCGCCTGACTGGAGATTTACCTTAAGCATTGTAAAAGCGCCCTGATGCAGGTATTGAAAGCTGCGCTCGGCTACTGGTGTGTGCTGAGTCGCTTGAATATTTGTCTCCGGCACATCTTTTTCTCCCCCTTTCTGTGTCATTTCTTTTTTGTAATCCGCGAACATGTCTGCCATTGCGCTGCATCCTTTCACACCCGCTAAAACCTATACGAACTGGCTAATCGTCGGCTTGTTTTGTTGAGTCTTGTTGACGTTGATGAGCTGCGGTGTTCCGCTGCTATTATCGAATCGGGCAATCACGCACCAACTACCTGGTTTGCGCTCAGTCAGCGGCACCTCGATCTCGCGCCCCCCACTTCGCACGATCACCGTGCCGTCATAGCCGGCAAAGTTGGCATTTGCCTTGTTGTAGATATTGGCAACGACCAGCGCATGCTCGATGTGATCCAGTTGGGTGAAGTAGATATTCTCTTCGTTGTCACCACCTACGTCGCCAATCCCAACATCCTGGTCAAGGTAGATCCAGGGGGAACGCTCCTTACTGCCACGTTTGGAAAAATACACATGTCCTTCACCGGAATCGCCTCTACCGAAAATTTTACCCAATACGCCCTTCGCAGGCGCCACATTTTTTAACTGGTAAAAACAGTGGAGGTCAAGATCAACCGCGGCTTTCCACCTGAGTGTTGCCTGGAAATCGTTTCCAGACAAACCGGCCTTTTCTCCCTTTTGCCTCAGAACTACTTTGGATGCAAGCTTGATAGCCGAAGCGCCCGGCACGGCAGATTTGAAGTCATCAAAACTCATCACATTACTGTTATTTACAAGGGAAGTACCCATAAAATCGCTCGCAAACTTGCAGAGCGCTGCCACGGAACCCGACTGTCCGGAATCCAGAGCCACGGTATGGCTATCTCCTCTGTCAGTAACCACTTCGACCCTGGCATCATAGTCAGCAAAAACTTTGTTGGAACCGGAAGATGCATCTGTAAAGTTTACGGCAACGATATGGAGTTCCTCAAAATCATTCAGTTTAGCGATGCGCATTTCTTCCCGATTGTCCCCGCCGACAGCGCCAACACCCTCATCTCCGGAAAGCTGAATGAATGGAAACCCATTAAGATCACCGAGAGAGCCGCCTGCATAGTTATCTGAATACACTCCGCCGACCCTGCCATCTTTAGTCTTGTAAAAAGCCATCAGATCCAGATCAACAGGCGAAGTCCAAATTAATGAAACCTTCAATTGTTTGAAGTCCCCGATTATTGCATTGGCGCCTTTCTGCTTGAGCTCCATAATCTCTTTCCTCCTGTAAGTATTATAAGTCGAATTCGTCCGGGCTGATTCCCACTGCAAAACACGCCTCGCGGACAGCAGACTTTTCGTCGTTGTCGAAGTTGCCGTCAGCGCCGCCAATGATGATACCTACCTGGATGACGGCGCGCGCCTGATCTGCTTTCTTCTTGAGCTTGCTGATGCTCTGGATGGCTTCGATCTTGCCGAAGTCGTAATCCGACTGGAGCTTGTCACAATAGTGGTTGAACTTTGTTTGCAACTCCGAGGTGTCGAACACCTTCAAAGTGTCGTTGTTCATGATGAAAGCGGCGGTCTTCTGCCGCTCAGAGGCGTCGATAGTGCCGTCTGCGGCGGCGATCAGCGCACACATCGCCATTGACGCGTCTGCAAAACTCGCATTCTTAAACTGGCCCACTTTTGTCTTAAGACCCTCGTTTAACTGCGCTGCTTTGTCTTTGAGGTTGTCCCAAAATCCCATATATGCTCTCCTTTTTTGTCCTTGCTGGTTGCTCGTTTCGTAACCGTTCACGGTTCACGGTTGTCTGTTTAGAGTTCTCACAACTGAAACTTTTGCTTTTATGTTTTGATCAACCGTTAACTGTTAACCGTGAACTGTTACGGTTTCCGGTTGCTCGTTGACCTCCTTCTAATTTTCTAATCTTCTGCCGGTCAGTAACGAGCAACCAGTAATGAACTCCTAATTTTGAATGATATTCATCAGTTCTTGAAGGTTTTGCAGGCCCTTCAGCGTTCCTGCCTTGCTGGCATTGATAAGCTTGACACCAATAGGACTGGTATTATCAATAGTCGCAAGAAGGGCAACGTTACCCATGTCTCCGGTATCAAGATTCACGTCATGGGAGGTACCCTTATCGTCCATGACAGAAAGAGAAACGTCACTGTCTTTGAATCTGGCAGGCGTGCCATCCTTGACCTTTCCGTAATCCCAGCACAAGAGCCAAACATACTTCATATCGTCCAGCTTGGTAATGCGCATGGTTTCTTCATTATCACCACCAGTATCGCCAACACCCTTATCGCCACTGAGTTGCATGAATGGAAATGCATTCAAGTCGCCCAATTCGCCGAAATAGACAAGGCCCTGCTTGCCATCCTTGGCTTCATACGCTGCAGCCAGGTCGAAATCGGCTGCTGTAGTCCACTTCATGGAAACCATCAGTTGTTCAAATTCACCAACATTAGCTTCAGCTCCTTTTTGCTTTAGTTCCATTTTTCATCTCCTTTCAGTTTATGTTTATCTTTTACCAAAATTAGCTATCTAGTTCTAGGCTCCACATTTACCTGAAAACCCATAAATCTATGCGCTCAAAATAGCAAGTTAATTCGTCCTCATTCCTGCCGCCCATCTCCTATCTCCTATTTTCTTTCACCAAACCTATGATAAACTTACGCGTTAAATCAAACGGAATTATAGTGAAAGCCAGCATTGTGATATATGCCCACTCCATCGGTTGCAACGCCACCGTGCGAAACATCGTGCCTCCGAAATAGGTTAACAAAATCTGAATACCGAAAATCATAAAGACAATCTTCAAAAATCCCCTGTTCTCGAAGATATGATGGAACAGGTTCATTTCTTCTACTCGAACGTTAAATTTATTGAAATTATTAGCAAACACAAAAAAACCGAAAAACGCTGTGAGGAACGCTTCCTTGCTGTGAAAAAGAGACTGAATATGGGCTGATTTGAGAAAAAAAACTGAAAATGCCGCAATAAAAACGCCGTTAAGGAGAATAGAACTCCACATATCGCGAGTAATAATATTCTCCTCTCTTTTTTTTGGAGGCTCTGCCATGTGCTTGGGCAATGGAGGTTCACCGCTGAATGCAAGCGCTGCAAGCGTGTCCATAATCAAGTTGACCCACAAAAGCTGGATCATTGTAAGCGGAAGATCATAACCCAAAAATGGGCCAAGAAAGGCGACTAAAATTGCGGACACATTCACGGTAAGCTGAAAAGTGATAAATTTCTGGATACTCCGATAGATAGTTCTTCCGTAATGTACAGCCTTGGAAATGGAAAGAATATTGTCATCTATAATGACAATGTGAGAAGCTTCCTTTGCCACTTCAGTGCCGCTCCCCATGCCAAAGCCGACGTCAGAATTACTAAGAGCCGGACTATCATTCACCCCGTCACCCGTCATGCCTACCACATGGCCGGCATTCTGGGCAACCTTGACCAATCGCGTTTTATCTTCCGGAAGACACCTGGAAACAATCCTCAAGCGAGAAAGAACCGACTTAAGCTCTTCGTCAGAAAGCGCGGCCATCTCAGCAGATTTAAAGGCAACATGTTCAGATGTAGGAAGTAGACCTGTGTCTTTTGCAATAGCCTTTGCTGTCCCCATTCTATCTCCGGTAAGCATGACTACGTGAACGCCGGCATTGTGAAGGGTTTCAATGGCCGATTTAGATTCTTCGCGAAGATCATCACGAATAGACACAAAACCTAGCAAGGTCAGGCCGTGAGGAAGGATATCCTCCTGTTCTAACGAAGTTTCCTTTTCGCTAGTTGCAACAGCAACAATTCGGAATCCTTGCAAGGATCTTTCGTCAATGTCGCCAAAAAGCAATCTTTTCTCTACCCGAGATAGTAATTGAATGTTACCTTCCGAATTGTGATAGGAAGAACAGGACTCCAGAATCCTGCCTGGCGCTCCCTTTGCCAGGATAAGTTTTCGACCGTCTTTCATTTCAATCTGACAAGCGGAAAACTTTCGCTTTGTGTTAAAAAGAATCCGTTGGAGCACCATGACTTTACTTGATAATAACGCATCTCGACGATCGGCATGAATGAACTTAAGAAGCGCTTTTTCGGTCATATTGCCGCCTACAAAACTCATGTATCCGTTTTGCCCTGAGGGATTGATAACGCAAGAACTGTTCTCTCTAAACGATAAATCAAGAAGCTTTCTTTGTTTTTCCGGAATATCATCAAAACTATTATACTGGGTCAGACTGATAGGGTCTTTTTCAGAATGGGAGTTTTGTCTCACCTCACACGAAAGGAAATTGACTGCTTCAAGTTGACCTTTTGTAATGGTCCCCGTTTTATCACAAAAAAGGACATTCAAAGAACCTGCCGTTTCTATCCCAAGAAGCTGGCGCACCAAAACATTTGAATTTAACAACTTTCTCATGTTTTGGGATAAGACAATAGCAATCATCATGGGAAGACCTTCAGGAACAGCGACAACGATGATAATTACGGCCAAAATAGTTGCTGTTGTGAGATCGTAGACCAAGAGTTGCCAGTTAGAAAGATAAGCAAGCATAGCCGTTCCATCACCACTATTATCAAGATAGATGGCCTTAAACATGAACGCCACTGCAATAAATATTGCCCCAATATAACCAAATCTGGTGATGTCATTAGCCAGTATACCAAGTTTCACCCGAAGTGGACCTTCCCTGTCTTCTCCTATAAGCTCACGTGTTAACTTTCCAAGCCGGGTTCTATCGCCTATAATCTGGACTTCCATGACGGCTTCACCATCTTCTACGGTGGTTCCGCGGTAGAGTAAGTTTGGATTTTCAAAATCCTCGGTTCGAGCCGCATTGCTCACCGGTTTTTTAGTAACCGACTCAGCCTCACCCGTGAACGTTGCTTGATTGACTTTGATTTTTCCCTGAATAATCTTTCCGTCCGCAGGGATTTTGTCGCCCGGATCCAGCAATACCTTATCATCAACAACAACATCGTCAATACGAACAATTTCTATGCCTCCTTTGCGGAAGACATTAACGCTTATCCTCGAAGCTTCCTCCTGAAGTTTTTGAAATGTCTGTTCGTTTTTGTATTCAGAAATCGTGGACACAAAAGTCGCTATGGCCACGGCACATGCAATACCTACTCCTTCATACCATTTAGCATAGCCCATCAATGCCAATATGGTGATAATTGCCAATGCTACAACTAATATGACTATCATGGGATCTTTAAAGTTATCCCATAGTTTATCCCAAAAACCTTCAACATCCTGGGGAGTGATGGCATTAGAGCCATGCTCTTTCCTTGATTGTTCAATCTCTTGCTCTGTTAAACCCTCAAACTTAAATGCCACAGTATCTCCTCCAAAGATAGTAACCAATATACATAATAGCTAGCGCATAAAAAGCGCTTATTACATCATCCAGGAGAACTCCGCAAGCGTTTTTCATCTGCCGATCAATTTGTCTTGCCGGTGGAACCTTGATGATGTCCAGAATCCTGAAAAGCAAAAACCCCCACAAAGCAATTTGCCAAGGCTCCCCTTTGTCAAAAAAAATAGGCACAATAAGATATCCCGCAACTTCATCAAGGACAAAGTGCTTTGAGTCATGTTCTTGCCAATAGGCTTCAGCCCAATCATTCAGTAGAAAGTGGGCAAGACTAACAATGATAAAAGCTACGATTAAAAGCAATCTGTGATATTGAGGTATTGTGAGATAAGCAATAGAAAGATGGGCCGCCACCCCCAACAGTGCTCCACAACTTCCTGGAAAATATGGAGATAATCCAAGGCCTCCTGCTGTGCATATGATGAGCTTAATTGTATTAATCATTGTTTCCGTTCAGGCGCTGCTCAGATCAGGCCGGTCAGCACTTCAATTGTTGCCCGAAGCGAGTCCGGACGGCGCTCCTCCATAAACTGTTTTAGCTTCTTTAATTCTGGAGCAGATGATAGAATCTCTTTTGCTTTATCAACAAAATCATCCGGAGCGAATGTTTCTTTGTTAAGGACATTTATCCAGCCGGTGCTCTTTAATGAGTCCACGGCAATTCGATTAAAGTCATAAATAGGCCCTAAGATAACCGGTACCTTTGCCATGAGCGACTCCATGGGATCAAAGCCGCGTTTTCTCGCATCAAATCCACCCCCTAAATATGTTATCCGGCAATTTGCATAAAGCCTGCATAGATCGCCGTATGTATCAACGAACAGAACACGCGGTCTATTATGTTTCTGGAATTTGGAAAGAAAAATCATTTCTTCGCCAATGGTTTGCAAAGCGTCGTGAATCATTTGATTACGCTTAGTATTTGTTACCACACGCGGGGCAATAATCAGAGCATCCAGGGAATCCGATAACCGGTAAAATCCTTGCACAGCGATTTGAATATCCAACCTGCTTGTCACATTAGCAGCCATCATGATATTTGAGCCGGCTAACTGGACAGGCGGGGGGCATTTTTTTACTATACCCACAACATCAAAGACATCGGCATCGAAGACATCAGCAATTTTTAGAAACATTGGATTGACAAACCATGTCCGTGTTTTCTCAGGATGACTGGTCACTAAGCGTGTTACTGCATGGTCATACCAGGGCGCCATGTCATCTGGATGATCATACATTAAAAGCGTTGCCGTGGAATTTCCAGGGTTATCCGGTGTGCCAGGCGCCCCGGGGCATGTAAAACGCGGACCACCGTCCGGCATGTCCATAAATTCTTGCAACTTATTGGCAACGGCTTGAAAATTCGTCAAATTATTAACGCCGAGTCGTTCTTGACGGAAAACAAGACGCCATCTGGCATAAGGAATGAGCGGCACCATAACCTTAAGTAGACTGCGAAGCGGTTTTACTTCTCCTCCCCAGTCGCGCATTCTTGTCTCAAAAACAAGCTTTTTCCCAAGATCAAGGCGGGCGCCTAACTTTCGGGCATAAATAATATCCGGTTTTTCCTTCGGATAAGCTGAGTTGGCAAAAAGATTATCAAGATAAGCGCATCTGGACGGCCGAAAAGGCTCCATTTCTTCGTATGGAAGACGATGACCCGGCATTGACAGACCGGATATATTGTTTGTAGCCCGGTCAAGAATAATTTTAAGAATTTCTGCTATGCCTTCATGCCCTGATTTTTCAGAGAGAAAACCGCCACGTTTATTTATATACTCTTGAACAAGAGGAGAAGCGCCGGCCAGGGTAAGAGGAAAAGCGGCATGTTGTAATAATGTCAGATCATCAGTGGTATCACCAGCGGCAAAAGCGATAAAATAATCTGTGCCAAAATTAGCTTGAAACGCCGTAAACTTATCGCCAGGTTTCGGGATAATGGCAATCTTGCGGCTGCCTACAATGGTGCGAAAGTCTTTGTCAAGAACATTTGACAGACATGAAAGTAAATGTTCTGCCGCCAGAAGACTATTAGCGGCGTAGAGAAGAAAGCCCTTATGATCATGTCTATAACACTCGATATTAATGGGCAGGCCATGTTCCTGAACGATCTTTTTAGCCTGGCGGTGAATCATGTCAAGATCAATCCCGCTTAAAACTGTGTCTGTCCATTTTGGACGTCCAGCTACAACTGCGCCATGTTCAAAGATCCAGCCGGAAATCTGCAAGCCTGCATCCGTAAAATGTTTTTTGAAATCAATTGCAGTTGACTGAGACCTTCCTGTGGCCACAAAAAGATCTATACATCCGGATAATTCTACCAGACATTCAATGATTCGAGGACCTATCAATGAATCCTTTGTCCGGCCCCGGACAGGGAAACCGTCCTGCACAGGTATTGTGTGATTTATGGTGCCGTCAAGGTCAAATACAAAGGCCGGCTTCCTGGCGCCTGGCCATAAATGGCTGTTTCCCCCAATCTCTGCGTCATGCTCAGAATTTAATCCTCGTACTTTCAACTATATGACCCCTGAGTCACAAACCTTGCCAGACGACTTTTAAATAGTTCGTCAACCTTCATCCAACCACCAAGAACCGGCACAATCCAGGCTTTGGAAGAAACACGGTAATTGCCATTTTCGTCAGCTTTCATTTCAGTTCTGGCGCCAATCCGGTCATCCTGCCATGGTTTGGTCTGTGGAACGTGGCAAAAAGCTTTTTGCATTTTCAGGTGTAACCTTGCAATAATTTGCGGATCAGAGACAGGCCAGGGATCAAACAAAATTAAAAGCGGCCTGCCTGCCATGGGAGCAAAGCCCTTAGGTGATTTTGCCTCAGGTATCTTGACCGTATCTAAGTCAAGGAGCTTTCCCAATGGTTTAATACCCCACCCTTCTTGTTTGGCAAACCGAACAATACGCAGGAATGAACGGGAGAAACGGCGCCTTGAAAAATCACAAAGCACTGGACAGCGGCCTGATTTGATTGCCAGCGACATGGCTTGTTTAAGACCCTCTTCCTCGGGAGTGCCCTTAATTGGGTCACGATGTTCCGATGATGATATTTTCAGTCCTGTGTGCAGGAGAATTCCAGCCTCATTTTCATAACTATCCGGGTTAAAAAGAGAGACGTTGCAAGGTAGTGTCGCGGTAAAATAATCCGTGGGCGTCCTTTCGTTAAGAATGACGAGCAGTGGTGTTTTTTCAGCCATTTGCAACAGACTTGTCCATGCATTACGAACAACTATCGCCTCTCTCCTCAACTGCTCACGAAGGGACCATGCATCAGAAGTAAAAGTCCAGTCATAGCGATTTTTTAAATCCATCATAGCATCCAGCGGCAAACTATCCGCTTCCCAATATGATATCTCCTGACTCAGAAACTTAAGCAGCATTTTAGCATCGGTTATCAGATCGTCGGTTACTGATAAATTGTACCTGGTTGCCGTTCTATTCACAACACTCCTGATCCATTGCTCATTTTTGGGCATTTCTGCAAGTGTGGAAATGACATCATTGTCTGTTAAGCGGGGCCATCCAGAATCGAAATTCGCATTTTCCAGGGTGTTGGGAAGTTTCACACACTCAGTTGCGGCAAATGCAAGATCTAAATTCTCTCTATCGTAATTTTCATAGCATAGTTTTGTGAGCGCTTCAATACGCTCGGGCACAGGGCGAGTACCATTGTCTCTGAGCGCATTTACAGCCCCACTGTGTTCGCTGGTATATTTCTCCGAAGCTTCAGGAAGATAGGTGGCCATGGGGAATTCTTTTGTATTATTAGTAATAAACCTGATCATATATTTGCAATTCGACAAAAATCAAGAAAAATCCGTCTGCAGCTTGTGATATGTCCAGGCCAGCATATCTTCGGTCGCTGCGTGGGATGCTAAAGACGAGCAATATCCATTTTTTTCTTTTACGATGTTCTTTATTTGAACACAGGCAGCGCGCAGAGTGACAGGGCAAGAACTGTTTTTCAGCATTTGCAGGTCATTCAGATCGTTACCCAGGGTAGCATAGGGGTGGAATCTAAGCCGGTGAAGTCCGGACATTTTATTTGGAACTCCCGGATAAATAAATATTTTGCGAGGCTCTGAATACACATATCCGGTTTTACCAGTCTCTCCCAGAATTTGACACACAATGTTTCTCGGGTCATTCTGGTTTTCAGGCGGAATAAGGCCGAGGCAATTTTCATATCCCGGCAAACGCTCCCAATCCGGCAGTAAATCAATTATGAAATCCCACTCGTTTTCAAGCTGGAATTCACAGTCAAGAGAGCCTTTGACAACAAAACCGTTCTCCAGGACAAAACCGCCAAAACGAACGTTTGGTATCTGAACCGTTAGCCGTTTGACACTTAAAGCATTACGGCCAGTAGCTATCACGACCGGCATTATCTTACTGATTTTGGTCAAAAGTTGCGCTGCACGTTCAGCTAAATAGCGGAAGCCGGACTTTCCCCTAACTGGAATAACTTCCGGCTCAGCGTGCAGCAAAGTGCCGTCAAGATCAACGGATAATGCGTTGACAACTGGCTGAAAAGTATGTTGCTTTTGATTATATGGCATGCTGAAGATATAAAATCTTTAAATGAAAACTTTATTCCAGCTTTTTTAAGGTGCAAGCGACACGAGTGCGATAATCTTGCAAGGATTTGTGGTTATATTTAACAGGCACACCGCGCCGATCAGCCAGGGCAAGAAGCAGGCTGAAATGTTCTTTCACATGTTCTTGTTCATCTGCAAAAAAAAGAGTTGTGGGAGCAGCATTTATTAAGGCCCGGCATACCTCATTGCCGTGAATTCTTAACTCAGTGGATTTATAAAATTTTTCAATGCTTATGGCCCCGGGAGTAGTCGGTTGTTTCGGGCTTAACTCGCGCCAGGCGCCAATGACCTCTTTACGCATATATTTTTTGGGAAACTTATAGGCGGCAAAAAGATTCCGGTTATTCACAAAAAAAGTTCTAGAAAATCCGAGAGTTGCTACTCCGGTAAAACAGGCTGAAGGACAAAAAATATCTTCCTGTGCTCCTGAAAAATCTGCCCATCCCCATGGGTCTATAAGCACAGCAAGCGGGCCCGCATTAAGCTTTGCTATTTCCCTTGACACACCACCCCTGCCAGTCCAGCCATCGACAAAAAGAATTGTCCGCTCAGGAAAATTTGATTGTAACCGACTAAGAGCTATCCGATCAATTCCAAATCCCACAAAAAGTGAAATGGCTGCGGTTATTGAGCCGGGAAGCATTTGGCAAAGCCAATCAGCAATAGGAACTCCTGCCCTAAGAATAGCAACAAAAATGAGTTTTTCCGGATCCGGTTGCCAGTTAGCAATAGCTGCAGCCAATTTCTGGGCTGTTTCACGGATTGCATCATTTCCTAACCTGGACATGACTTCATGCCAGAAAGATTCATCCAGGTTTGGTTCCGGCGAGGGTATAGACCAAAATGTGTTGTCACCGGTATAAGCTTGCTCTATCTGCCGAAAACGATGTAAATCGTTAAAAGGATCAACTTCGTCAAGGAAATCGACGTAAATATGTTGGTCCCAAAGACTTTTGCCATCAGCCGACGCTAATGTAGTTTGTTGTTTTTTAAATTCTTGATCCATATCGACTAAAAACAATTAATGCAAATTTTTGCTTACAATTGAATTATCTGAAAATCCATATCATCTTTGGTCATACCAATATCCTCATCATCAAAATTTTGTACTGTCAGGCCAAGTTCTTTTAGTTGTCTTTTGACTTCGAACTCGATTACCCTATCGATCGGATCATTGATTATATAGATAGGTTCCTGTAATCCTTCGTAATTATACAGATAATATTCTCGATTAAATTCCATCCTGCTCGTAATAATGTCATGATCAATCAACCAGGGACTCAAGGTAATGTGCTGAAAAGTTAGCCCTGCATTTGCCATAACAAAGCAAATTGCTAAATCAACAGCCTCCCCAATGACAAGGAGATTGCCATTACGATATTTTTCAGGAATACGCCATGACTGTGGAGCCATGTTGGTTCCGGACTGACTCGCAAGGGCCGGCCGATAGTCTGAAAAACACCATTCACTATTACAGATCCTGGCAGCAAGTGTTGTATCCGAAAAATCAATTATATCTTTTGACTCATTCAAAAAAAGTGACTTATTCAGATCTTCCGTTGTCCGGTTATTTTTAGGCAGAGACAGGCTATGGCAGGAACAGTCGATCTCCTTACTTTGGGTAAAACAAGAAAATGCAGCAACTTGCTTTTTGTTACGAAAATCGGCAAAGGCGAATACCCTAAACTTTTTTACTTCAAGATAGCAACGTAACTGGATAATTAGATTAAGGATGGTGTTTCCTGTGGTAATTTCATCTTCCACGATCCAAATCTCCGTTGGCTTGCATTGCGAAATCGGCAGCTTGTGATTGGGACCGTGAGAGTGATTCTCCTTAAATGAAATTCCCGAAGAGGGGCGTCGAGTTGAACATATCCAGTTGCTCTTTATTCCGCGTTTGACGGCTTCCATGTGCATAAGAAAAGACGGTATAATCCCTGACTCGGTGAGTCCGACGATCAAAACATCATCGGAAATAGCCCGACGTTGTTCCGATTCACTCAACAAGTCTGATAAATAGCTGCCGTAGCGATGAAGGTCCGAGGACCCGACCGGATGCAACTTGCCCAGGCAGGATAAGGTGAAGGCTTCCTTCCTGCATGGGTTATTATCTCGTTTAAGATAAAAAAAATCGGTTTGGTTCAAAATAATATCGGTCACACCTTGGATTGTTGATTGTTGATTGTCGATTTTTAGGTATCCTATCCCGCCTGCCTCGTCTGAGCAGGTCAACGAAAGGACGAAGAGCATTGAATAGGCTCAGCGACCAGCCTGTCATGCATTGAACATATCCTACCCATTTTGTTCATTATGCCCATAGGAACAAAGTGGCAGGTGGCGGGCAGGAGCAATTCCACCCGCCCGCCTCGCCTAAGCACAAACGCTTGAATTTCGCATATCTGGTTCTAGCAAGTGCGATGGCGGGCAGGCTAAATCAACAATCCTTCAATCCTTCACACGCTCAACATATTGACCTGTTCTGGTATCTATCCTGACAAGTTCCCCCTCCTCAACAAATGGAGGCACCTGCACAAGAAAACCTGTCTCAAGTGTTGCCGGTTTCGTGCTTCCTGCCGCGGTATCACCTTTGACCCATGGATCGGTTTTACTAATCCTCAGATCAACAAAGTTGGGAAGCGATATACCGATCGGTTTGCCTTTAAAAAAAAGCACATTGCAAACAGTATTTTCCTTTAAGAATTTCATCGATTCGTCAACATGATCTTTGGATAGAAACTCCTGGTCATATGTAGATGTGTTCATGAAACAGTAAGCGTTATTATCCGAATAGAGATATTCCATTTCATGCTCTTCAAGATTTGCCTCTTTAAATTTCTCGCCTGATCTAAATGTTCGATCAAACTGAACTCCTGTAAGCATGTTTTTTAACTTACACTTATAGAGAGACTTCCCCTTACCGGGTTTTACAAAGGCAAATTGAACTATTACATATGGATCTTCATCCAACTCAATCTTAAGACCTTTTCTCAGGTCACCGCTTTCAAGCATTTACTTTTATCTCCTCTTGTTCAAAATTAATTACGAGTATCTATCCAGAGGGTATTATATTACCGCCCATTCGCTCTGCTCATCAGAGACACAGAGCACGCAGAGGGTTTTGTCTTATTTTAGGGAGATGAAGGAAACTATTTGATATCCTCCTCAATAATAGTCCCTGGCTGTGGCACGGCAGTTTCTTCTGCAGGCTTTTTTAAGGGAATCGGTTTTGATGTAGCCGCAACTGACTGCATGCTCCTTTCGATTGTCTTTATCCTTTTCCGGATAGATTCAACTTTATTTGCCAAATCCTTTGCAATCTGTTTTAGCTTTTGCTCATAAATCTTCTGTTTACTATTAAGCGCTTTATCAAGCGCTTTTCTGTCAATCTTGGCGGAAGAAAGCGCAGATATATCCGCTTGCATTTTATTTAAATCATTTTTTGCCTTATCAAGTTTTTTTCCGAAATTTGCCAGGTTCTTTTCAAGGGCTTTGATCATGGATGCGGCATTCTTCAAATCCTTGTGGACAGGGCCTAACTCCTTCTCGATACCGGCTATGGCCCCTTTTAATGTCTTATTATCGGCCTTTCTTGCTGATCTGATATACCTTATGGCAGTAGTAGCCTCTTTCAATTCTGTCTGTAGAGAAAGGATGGTTTTTTCTACAGACTCGCTCCTTTTTATCAGCATGTCTTCAAGTTTTGCCTGTTTTTCCGACACTGAGGCTATCCTTGATTCCAGATCCTGAGAAACGGTTTTGCCACTGGAGTGCATGGTGCCTACCCTCTTCTTGATGTCAAAATAAGCAACAAATAGAATAACGGTAATCAGACAGGGAATCAAAATTGATACAAACGTAATCCTCCGGCTTAATTTTTCAATACGGCGATCCTTGATTTCTTCTTCAAACCCGGTATCAAGGCTTTCGTCATCAATACGTATCCTGAACTTTGTGGGGTCTTTTTCATTCATTAAGTATTTATTCCAATTTCATAATTTGTTCTACCTTTGCAATATCCTCCGGCAAATCAACCTCCGGCGAATCACAACTCGTCACAACCACCTTGATTTTATGGCCATATTCAAGAGCACGGAGCTGTTCAAGCTTTTCTATCATCTCGAGCCTGCCTTCCGGCAGGTTCCGAAATATTTCNNATATTTCCAGAAACCGTCTTGTATATGCATAAAAACCCAGATGCTTGTAAGTATCAAAATTGCCTGCCTGCGCGTCACACCTGTCTGCGTGTACCGCACAGGCAGGCGCAGACAGGTTGGAAAAATCACGGCCGCATGGTATCGGCGATCTGGAAAAATAAAGAGCAAAACCGGCTCTGTCAAATGTAACCTTTACATCCTTTGGATTTGTTATTTCATCTTTATTTATGATTTTAAAGGCAAGTGTGCTCATCCCAAGATCCGGATCCACAAAAAATGGCTCTACAAGCTCATCAATACAGACCGGATTAAGAAGAGGCTGATCCCCCTGCACATTTACAACAATATCATCCGGATTGAGGTCGATCTTCTCTGCGGCTTCAGCCACTCTGTCTGTGCCCGATCTGTTCTTAGCCGAAGTCATA
>LGVF01159570.1_pt1 | contig 17038 bp, 16 predicted proteins | sample 469901 | NCBI WGS metagenome assembly LGVF01 (sample SAMN03893561, study PRJNA290197) | marine sediment metagenome | material: sediment; isolation source: combined push core samples #3730, #5133, and #5579 collected at Hydrate Ridge | place: Pacific Ocean: Hydrate Ridge
TGTTTACCACAATATGGCGTAATACCAATTGGTATAAGTAACTTTTGAAATACATAATATTAAGGGCTTCACTATATGTGAGGCCCTTAATATTTCTAAAAAACAACTTCATAATAATATATACATCATAGAACAAATACTCAATATCTTAAAATTTAACCAATTAGATTATTTGATGATATTGTATTAAATTTGTTTTTGTTGTTAAAAACACGGCCTATTATATTGATTTGTTTAACTATTATTTAACATACAACTAACTTTAAGGTTAAAGGCGTAGGTCACTTTTGCTGAAAATTAAACTAAAGCATAAAATGCAAGATTTTTATATCATTTTGGTAGTTGCTCTTTTCGCATTAGCAATTACAGATTTAATAGTAGGAGTAAGTAACGATGCTGTTAACTTTCTTAACTCAGCAATAGGGTCAAAGGCTTTCTCCATGAAAACAATAATGATAGTTGCCAGTTTAGGTATAGCTGTCGGTGCAACCTTCTCATCAGGAATGATGGAAGTAGCAAGAAAAGGAATTATGGATCCCTCCATGTTCATGTTTTCTGAAGTTATGATAATATTTATGGCAGTAATGATATCCGATATCATATTGCTTGATGTATTTAACTCACTTGGACTACCAACTTCAACAACAGTATCTATTGTTTTCGAATTATTGGGAGCATCAGTTTCAATGGCACTATGGAAAATTAGTACTGGAGATACTCATGGTTTAGCCGAATACATTAATACCGATAAGGCATTACTAATAATTACTGGTATATTAATGTCGGTTGTAATTGCTTTTTCAATTGGAGCACTTGTAATGTATATCTCTCGTTTTATTTTCACTTTTCAATTCGAGAAAAAAATTAAAACTGTAGGTGTTGTATTTGCAGGTTTTGCTTTAACAGCTATCACACATTTCATTATTATTAAAGGTCTTAAAGGAACTTCTTTTTACAAAGGAGATACTATGGGATGGGTAATGGATAATACAGTTTATATATTATTAGGCTCATTTGTATTTTGGACCTTAATAAATCAAATTATCAGTAGTTTTTTCAAAGTAAACGTACTTAAATTTATAATAATTGTAGGAACCTTTGCTGTTGCACTTGCATTTGCGGGTAATGACCTTGTAAACTTTATTGGTGTGCCAATGGCAGGTCTTAAATCTTATCAAGTTTATTTAGCTAACGGAAGTGACCCAACAATAATGATGGATGCTCTTCTTGAGAAAACTTCAACATCAACTATGTACTTGCTTAGTGCAGGTTTAATAATGGTACTTACTCTTTGGTTCTCAAAGAAAGCAAAATCTGTTGCTGAAACAGAATTAAATTTATCTCGCCAAGATGAAGGTGGAGAAAGATTTGAACCTAATTTTTTCGCAAAAGCTATTGTTAGATCTACTGTAAATTTCAGTAAGAAATTTGATAAAATAATGCCTGCAGCAATTTCTGCAAACATTGATGCCAGATTCGACAACAAAACAATACAACTACCAAGAGATAAATCGTATACACCTCCAATGTTTGATTTGGTTAGAGCTTCGGTAAACCTTGTTGTAGCCAGTATATTAATATCAATAGGTACATCGTATAAATTACCTCTTTCAACAACCTATGTAACTTTTATGGTAGCAATGGGTACATCTTTAGCTGATAGAGCTTGGGATAGAGAAAGTGCTGTTTATCGTGTATCAGGAGTAATTAATGTAATCTTAGGTTGGTTCTCAACTGCATTTTCAGCATTTACATCTGCTGCAATAATGGTACTACTTATTAATTATGGAGGATCAATTGTTAAACATGGCGATTTTGCTGTAATTGGTGTGCTTTTAGTTGTTGCAATTGTACTTATTACTCGTAGCTATTTAATTCATGCGCAGAAAATGAAAGAAACTGTTACAGAAAGTAAATTGCGTAAACAAGATAGAATTGACATTAATGAAATTATAGAAGAAAGTTCTGATAATATTTCTAGCATTTTAAGAAATACTAATTCTCTTTATTCTGATGCAATTATTGGATTAACAACCGAAGATAGAAAGACACTTAAGAAAGCCAAAAAGACAAACAAGGCACTTAAGGAAGAAATGGAAGGATTAAAAGGCAATGTATTCTATTTCATAAAATCTATGGACGAATCAAGTGTAGAGTCATCTAAGTTTTATATAATGACATTAGACTACTTACAGGACATTACACAATCAATCGCATATATTACAAAATCTAGTTTTGATCATGTTGACAATCAACACAAGGCTTTGAAACCAAATCAGATTGAAGATTTGAAAAATGTAGATGTTGAACTTGATATTATGTTCAAGGACATTCAAAAAACATTCGAAAATCAGTCGTTTGATAATATAAGTCGATTAATTAACGATAGAAAATATATACAGAATGACGTTGCTAAACTTGTAGAAAAGCAAATTACCCGAATTAAAACAGAAGATTCTTCACCAAAGAATAGTATGCTTTACTTCAGTATTTTGTTGGAAACAAAAGATCTAATCGAAGCAACTTGGAGTCTTCTTCAATTATATCACGATTTTCATTCTATCACCAAGAATAATAACGATAAATAAGATTTAGATTTTCTAAATAACAAAAGCCTCAAGGATTATTTCTTGAGGCTTTTTCTTTAAAAAATATTAATTATTAGGGCGTAACCCAAAAGGGTCGGGCTATCATCTATATCTTTTTTTGTTTAACTCCTTTATTAATCCAAAATACTACTTATACAAATTTAAAGTAATCAAGAAAATATAGATATAACAAAAAAGGATGCCGATTCTATCCCTTACGCAAACAAAATACCAGTAAGTAAACCCGTATTATTTGAAGTTAGCCAATTGTTTCAAAAAAAATGGTTCTAACCTGACTTGTATGGAAATCATAAGTAAAAACGTCATTTCGAGGCGTAAGTTTTTCCTCGAAAAACTCCAATGAGTTAATAACTAGGTGCTTTGCCCCTTAGTATTTTATTTTCTTTGCGGTCTTGGCGTGAAAAAATCAATCTATTTCACGCTAAGTCCGCAAAGTATTTTCGCAAAGGAAACGCAAAGAAATACAACAAAAAATAAAAGTAATCATAGGTGCTGAAGCTTGCGGAATGGAGAAATCTTTTCTTTCGTAGAGAGACCTCTCCACTCCGTAAACTCCAGTCGAGGTGACGAAAGATTTAAATTATAATTATTTCACAACATTCGTCGTAATACCAAAAAAATTACTTGTAAATAGTATGCCTTTCACCATTAAACCTAACAACCTAAAATGAAAATAATTAATATACAGGAATATATATTTCTGTAATTAAATTAGCAGGGTTTTTAACCTTCTCAGGATCATTTACATAAATTTCATAAGGGTAACTTTTTTCGTGTTTATATCCTTTCTCTTCTATGTACTCAAAAGTTTTCATCCATGCCTCTTCCGATTTACTATAATCGCCTTTAAATATAACTTTAGCACATTTTTCTGATTTTATAGACCCCGAGATAATCCCATTCTCTTTATCTGATTTCAATTTTGCTATTACAGGTATGCAAGTAACAAACGTTGAAGTTCCTTTTTCTTCATCCCAAGTTTTATAAAGAGTAAATGGTGGTCCAGCCATTTTTATCTGATTTTCACCAAGCCACTTCATTAATCTAGGGAAATTGGTCCCCATTATTGATGCAAAACTACTATGTGGAACATTTTCCGACTCTATTCCCACATAGTTCATACCTTTACTTGTAATAATTCCTTCAATAGTATAAGAAGTTTTCAGAGTAGCTTCAACAGATATACTATCAAGTTTTGCCAAACCGCTCAAAAAATCTTTTTCCATCATAGCATCCATATTCTTTGCCATAAAACGTGAGAAAAAAGGCATCTCTCCTTTCATTCCCCATGTTACCTTAGTACCTTCTTTTGTTTCTTCAAAAACCCAATATATATCAGAAGTAGACTCAAATGGAGTTGTAAAATTTATTACCTGATCTATAGATGAATAAGGAGAAGAGCCTATAATTTCCATATTTCCATCGCCAGAATCTTCACCTGACCATGAATAAATAGCACCTACTCCATTTTCATTTCCCGTATATACTATCTTCATATTATCACCAAAAGCTTCAGACCATGGATCCCACTTTGGCCATTCTTTAAAGTCGTTTACATAGTAAAAAATTACTTCTGCAGGTGCCTTAATTGTTCTAGTACGCGATGTATCAAACTTACCATCAAGAGTTGAAAGCCAAGCTAAACCTGCAATAAATAATACTAAAATTATAATTCCTAAGTACTTTAATAACTTAATCATCTTAGAGTTTTTAATTGTTATATGTCTAAAATTAAGAATTTTACAAATTGTATTTATACCATTTTAATAAAAATATTAGTTTTAGTGAATATTAACATCAATGCTATACACCAAATTCAAACATTAATTTTCCTGATTATGATATCAGTATTCTCTATATAAAATCTCTATTATTAAATTAATTAATATATATTTTTGTTATCAAGTTAGATTCATCTCTAACAAAGATTAATAAAATTTTAAATTGAACATTATGGAAACTATAGGTATATTTTACGGTTCATCAACAGGAAATACTGAAGATGCTGCTAAACAAATTCAAAGTGAATTTGGTGACAACTCTGTAAAAATCTTTGATACATCAGAAACTAAAGCTACTGAACTAAGTGATTTTTCGAATATTATTTTAGGAACTTCAACTTGGGGTGCAGGTGATATACAAGACGATTTTGAAGCTTTTATAGACGATATTGACTCTATGGATTTATCTGGAAAAAATATTGCACTATTTGGTATGGGCGACCAATATGGACATGGAGATACTTACGTTGATGCCCTAGCCGAGGTTTACAGCAAAGTGATTGAAAAAGGAGCTACTGTTATTGGCGAAACTTCTAGCGAAGGTTATGATCATGATAATTCTGAAGCAGAAAATGATGGTAAATTTGTTGGCTTGGCACTAGACGAGGATAACCAAAGCGAACTTACCAATGAAAGAATAACAAATTGGGTAACTGATTTGAAAAGTAAATTTGCATAATTAATAATGTAAACTTCATAAAAAAAGCACCCATTGGGTGCTTTTTTTATAGAATAAAAACTCTACATCAATTCGTCTTTCTTATTTAAGTAGCGTTCCAAAAAGTAAGTTCCAACTAAAGATAAACCTCCAAAAAGGAAAATTGTAGAAGGCATAATAACTTCCATATTTTCTTCTCCGCTAGAAAATAAAAATCCTGTTACTATTCCAATAGATACACCAACCATCAACATTCCTATTTTTAAGAAAAATGATTTCGCTTTTGGTTTACTTTGAAATAGTGCTGGGTCAGCACCTTTTTCTATCATCGCCATACGCTCGTTATGACGTGTAGTAAGGTATACGTATAATATTCCGGCTACCGCTAGAAAAAACGTAATAGGTATAATAATCTCTCCATCCATAATAATATTGTTTTTGTTTAGTTCTTTGACGGGCTAAATAAATAAAAGGTTACAGAATGTTGTAATTATTTTGGTACTACAACAAATATTATAGAAAAACTTACGCCTACTCATGACTATAATCGTCACCTCGACCGAAGTTTACGGAGTGGAGAGGTCTTGTACTAATAAAGGAAAAGATTCCTCCATGCGCTATGCTTAATACCTATGACAACATTGTTTATCGCCCGCAGATTTTGCAGATTTTCGCTAATGAAAAATCTGCGTTAATCAGTGGTATCAGCGGGAAACAATTTGTCATCAGCTCATTGGAGTTTTCCGATAAAAAACTTACCTTACCAATGACGACTTCTATTTTTAGATGTATTTCTTTGCGTTTCCTTTGCGGAAATACTTTGCGGACTTTGCGTGAAATAGATTGTGCTTTTCACGCAAAGACCATAAAGAAAATAAAACGCTAAGATCGCAAAGCATCACTCGTCATCAACTAATTGGAGCTATTGCGAAAAAAACTTACCCCTCGGAATGATGGTTACAGATCATCTATTCTTTAGAATTTTTGTCTAAAAACTTAGACCTCAATATTACGTACAAAAAAAGTTAAATGTTTTGCCCTGCTTAATTATTAATCATCAAAAAAATATTTTATCAATATATTGTAACTTTACAATAAAAAGTAGCGTCTTAGTATTAACACCAACTGAATATTAAAATGCAATTGGTATAAAAATTTTATTTAGATAAACTTTTAGTGGAATATATAACCGAAAATATATTATTAGAAAAAGTTAAAAAAGGAGATTCCAAATCTTTCGAAACTTTAGTTAATACGCATAAGGATATGGTATATTCTATCGCATTAAAGATTGTTAGAAATAAAGAGGATGCAGAAGAATTAGCTATGGATTCGTTTGTAAAAGCTTACCAGAAAATATCTTATTTTAGAGGCGATTCTTCTTTTTCTACTTGGTTATATCGTATTACTTATAATTTATCTTTGTCGTGGCTACGAAAAAATAGCTTAGATACGAGAAGTATAGACGATGGTATTTTACAAGTAAAAGATGAAAAAATGAATACACCGTTAGAGGTGTTACTGAAAAATGAAAAATCATTGGCAGTACAGAATGCAATTTCAAAATTGAATAAAGAAAATAAAGAGATAATATCTTTATTCTATTTTGAAGAAAAGAGGATGAAGGAAGTGGCTGAAATTATGAATTTAAGCGAGTCAAATATAAAGGTTAAGCTTTATAGAAGTAGACAAAAGCTTTATGAATTATTAAAAACGGCAACAGTTTTAACTATGATACTATGGTTATGAAAGATAAATTAACAAAAACTGAATTCGATGAATTTTTAGAGAACATCGAAATAAAATCAGCTCCGGTTGGTTTTACAAAAGAGGTTATGAACAAAATAGAAGCTGAAACCAAAATTGCTCCAGCATCATTTACAAAGTTCAAAATTATCTATGGCTTTGCTGTATCTATAATATTGTTAATGGTTTTTAATTCAGATAAATCAAAAGGTGCCTCTTTTTCAATCTATTACAACCATTTCTTGAATTATTTTGATAAGATTAAACCTATAAATATACCTTCGTTTGAGATGCCATTATTAGTTGTTGTAACTACAGTTGCGATATTTATCATCATGCTTTTTGATTACGCTTTGCAAAATAAAATAGAAATAGGTGTTAGACATTAGTCATTCTAATTTAGGTTTCAGCCTTTATACTTTCTCCTTTATACCTTTGCCTTTATACTTATCCCACCTAAAACCTAGCAATTACATCAATAACAAAATACCAAGCTAAAGTTAATGAAACTGCCAATTTAAGACCTGTTCCTAAAACAAAGCCTATAAATGAACCTACAGCTGATTTGAACGCTTTTTTTGTATCGTGAGTATCATGAATAAGTTCTGCAATTAATGCACCTATAAACGGACCTACAATAATTCCGACTGGTGGAAAGAATAAACCGACAATCAATCCTATCATTGAACCTCTTATCCCCATTTTTGTACCTCCTAATTTCTTTGTTCCCCATATAGGTACTATATAATCTATCACAGTTACAATAATAGCTATTGCCAGCCACCAGAGTAAAAAAGAAGATGTAATGGTAGTATTACTAGTAAAGTACAAGAACAGAATCCCCAACCAACTAAGAGGTGGACCAGGTAAAATTGGCAAAAGACATCCTATTAATCCAACAATAATAAATAATGAGCCAATAACTATTAAAAGTATATCCATTTAACAAATTTATAAAAAATGCAGACATAAAAAACGGACTAAGCAAAATGATGCTTAATCCGTTTTTTTGTCAAATATATTTTCAAACAACTAATTCTGTTTGTGAATTTTTTTGAGGTTAAAGAGTGAAGAGGTTATTTCTCATATACTACTAATAATAATCTTTTAACCATCTAACCTATTAACCTGATATTATCTACTTCAAATTAATTTCAGTTTCTCCAATAAAGTTACCATCTGCATAAACAGCTACAAGATAAACACCTTTAACAAATTCATCTTGGTTACCATCAACAAATACACAAACATCTAAAGACTCTTGTTCATAATATATGCTAGTTTTGGCACTAAAATCCATTCTTTCTCCATCAACATCAAACGAGTGATTACCTGGAGTTGAAAGGCCTAAAAGTATATCGTTAGGTGTAGCAACTCGTACATAAATAGTTTTCTCGCCAACTTTAGTAAGTTTATTTCTTCCAAGAGTCATACAAACTCTCATCTTATCAGTTCTTCTTGATCTATCAGTAATACTCACTCTTCCGCTAGAACTCACCTTTACGGCCTCGGCTCTAAGATTAAACACATCAAGGATAGCTCCTTTCTCAACCTCTTTTGCAAGATTGAAATTTTGATCAGCTAATTTCTCAGACATAATAGTTTGTTCTTGCAACTTTTGTTCTGCATTATCTCTTTGAACAACTAATATTTGGTTCATTCTATCAAGCGAATCAGCTAAAAGAAATAACTGACGTTTTTCTGCCTTCATCGTTTTTATTAGTCGCTTATACTTACCTAATAAATATATTGAAGCCTTCATTTGACTTACAGAATCCCTAAGTCCGGAAATTCTTTCTTGCTGAGCCATAAGTTTCATATTCAAGGTATCATTATCAATTCTCAACCCTTCATATTGATTCTCCATACTAGCAAGCTCGCTCTCTATTTCATTCTTTTCCTGAATTAAATATCCTTCAACCTCCTTATGCTCATTATACGAATAAACTATATATGCAATTGAACCAACTAATAACACTCCAAACATCCAAGCTAAAGTTTTTAACTTATGATCTTTTTCTGCCTTCTCGTGTTTCTGTAAAGACGACATTTTATTTTCTTTCTTTATTTGATCAGACATTATTACAATTTTTATTAAATTTAATTAATGCAAAATTAACTCAAAGTAATTATCACGCAAACTTTACTTATCATTATGAATGCTATTTCATCCTTTTTTGATCTGTTTTTCCCTGATTTATGCAAATCTTGTAACAATCCGCTAAATGATGGTGAAAAAATTATATGCAGCAACTGCAGGCATAACTTACCACAAACCAACTATCATTTATATAAAAACAACGAAATTGAGAAAATATTTTATGGAAGGACTAAAATAAAGTTCGCCAGTTCATTTCTATTTTTCTATAAAAGTGGAATAACACAAAACTTGATTCACAAATTAAAATATCAAGGGTGTCAAGAAATAGGAACATTGATAGGAAATTGGTATGGAAAAAAACTCCTTAAAGATATTGACATCAATATTGATTATGTTATTGCGGTGCCATTACACATCAAGAAAGAAAAGAAACGCGGATACAATCAAGTTGATACGTTTGGATTGGCATTAGCGAAAACACTAAATGCTGATTATTCAAAAAATAATTTAGTGAGGATATATCAAAGTGAAACTCAAACTAAAAAATCAAGATTTGCCAGGTGGAAAAATGTGAAAGAAATATTTAACCTAAATAACCCTGACCAATTCAAAAATAAAAATATTTTGCTAATTGATGATGTTGTAACTACAGGTGCTACACTTGATGCTTGCTGCAAAGAGCTGATAAAAAGTGATAATATTAATATCAATATTGTAACTATGGCTTACTCTAATTAGTGTCTCTTAGAAAACGACATTATTTCACCTTGGCGTATAAAAAACTTCAAGGTCGAGATAAACGAAAGTTTAGTAATCAGGAGTTTACTTTTGTAAATGCTTGACTACTAAATCAAGTTTAGCGAAGAGATTGGTGTTTTCTTATAGACACTAATTAATAAAATCGTTTTTTTGAGCCTTATCCAGCTCTACGCTATACTCCCCAGCACAAAAGCCAACTTCAACTAAAATTAACAGGAGCTTCCTTTGGTCAGCTCTGTTAAATTAAGTTTCAGTAAGTTTTTGTCTTGCGGGGTAACGCTACTATCTGGGACAAAATAGCCTTTATCGTACTTTTCGTGACAATCGTGATATCGTGATTTCCGCGTATTTGTTAATTTCTAAACTTTTCTATAAACTATCAACTTTCTGGCTTCATCTAATTAATATTTAGCTCGTTATTAGCGAAAAATATCTATTAATAAAATATCAGAAACAATAGTTATTACTATATATTCAAACAAAAAAAATATTCATCCACAATAAGTAATATTACGTCATATTTAATACATATAAATCAGATAAAAATCTCAAATTTGTAATACCAATTACACTTCAAAGTGATTGATAATTAAAATGAAATAAGCGAAGCGATTCATGAACACAAAAGAATAGACATTCGTGAATAATTATATTTTTCTTTATTGATTTTAAAATAGCATAGCCTAGCTACGAGAATATTTTTTAATGAAAATAAGGTAAAATAGAAACATTTTGAATCGGTCAGTTTGATTTGTAGTTGGTATTTATTTAAAAACCAATAACATACACATATATGAAACTAGTAAAGTTTGGGATTACATTTTTTATAATAGCATTTTTTAGCTCTAGCATTTTTGCACAAAGTTTTAAAGATGGTAAATACGAAAAAGATAAAAAAGTTGACGTATTCTCATTAGATACAACCTATGATGTAAAAAATATCACTCCATATGATGGAGAACAAAAAACTGCAAAAAATATTATTTTATTAATAGGTGACGGAATGGGAGTTTCGCATGTTTTTGCAGGGATTACAGCAAATAAAAACAATACATATTTTCAACAATTTACAAATATCGGTTTCTCTAAAACTGCTAGTGCTAACAGGTACACAACCGATTCTGCCGCTGGTGGTACAGCTATTTCTTCGGGTGTAAAAACTAACAACGGATCAATTGGTGTAGATACAGATAATAAAGTTGTAAAAACAATTTTAGAAATAGCCGAGAAAAATGGTAAATCAACAGGAATGGTTGCAACCTCATCAATTACTCATGCTACACCAGCATCGTTTATTGCTCATCAACCTTCTCGTAAAATGTATGAAGAAATTGCAAATGACTTTTTAGCTACTGATATTGATATATTTATTGGTGGAGGAAAAGACAATTTTGACAATAGAAAAGATGAAAGAAACTTACTAGATAGCCTAAAGAAAAATGGATATTCAGTAATTGATAACTTATCTGATGTAGAAAAATTTGAAGGTAATAAACTTGCCGGACTTATTTATACAGGACATCCAGATGGAATAGTTGAAAGAGGAAATATGTTAGTGCCTGCTACAAAAAAAGCAATTGAGTTTTTAAATAAAAAAGAAAAAGGTTTCTTTTTAATGATTGAGGGTTCACAGATAGATTGGGCTGCTCATGGCAATAAAACATTTGAACTAATAGGTGAAGTTACAGATTTTGATAAAGCTATTGGCGAAGCACTAAAATTTGCTGAGCAAGATGGTAATACTCTTGTAATTGTTACTGCCGACCACGAAACAGGAGGTTTTGCTGTGAAAAGTGGAAGTAGTGAAAAAGGAGAAGTAAAAGGTCAGTTTACATCTAAAGGACATACAGCAACTATGGTACCGGTATTTGCTTACGGACCAGGAGCTGATAAGTTTAGAGGCATTTACGAAAACACAGATATTTTCCATAAAATGCTTGAAGCATATGGATTAAAAGTTGAGTAATACCAATTTTGATTCATTATTGGTATACTTACCAAGTATCAAAAAACCTCTGTAAAACAATTATAGTTTTACAGAGGTTTTTGCTTTTTAAGATTAAAGAGATAATATTTTTGGCGTGTATAGTATGGGTTTATGTTAACCTTATAACCTCATGACCATTAAACCTTTTTTAATAATATTCCACAACATTCGGAGCAGAACAATCATTTTAAACTTACTTCAATTTCTCCCAATTTGCTTGATTAGTAGGGCTAATAGTTGTTAAAGCATCTTTTAACTTTGGAATATCAACCTTAGGACCACCACTAAATAACTCTACAATTTCATCAATTTTAGCATCCATAAAATTCTGGATAATATTTGCATTAGGTCTGTTTTCTGATAAATGTTCCAGTTTATATATCGCTTGAACAATTTGATTTTTTCCTTCTACAGAGTTTTTGCTCATTATATCTAAGCCTAATCTGTGATACTGATAAGAAGCTTCACGTGCTTCTGAATAAGTTTCTGATAATAGGTTATCAATTATCCAATATCTATTAGTTCTGTTTGATGTAGGATCCCAACCAGTATAACCTCTATTTTGTGCAAACTCTACAACTTTACGAGCTTTCTCAAAATAAGCAGTACCACCCATCTCTTTAAAAGTATCCTCATCAATTCCTAACATTAAATAGGTGTAAAATGCCAATGTAGATACTAAATTGCTTGTAAAAACTTGGTCATTATATATCAATGGTTCATGCTCAGTATATTTAAACTGGAATTTTGTATCCTTAAAATTATATGTAGGGCTAAAGTAATCTGTGTTGTATACTGGACGTCTACTTTGTATTTGCAAAGTTGCTGAATATTGATCAGTAGAAATCTCTTGCATAATAATAATGCTGATATTAACATCTATACGCTCCTCTACTTCGTAGTTATACTCCGTCCATACTTGTGAGTTCATAAACTCAATAATAGCAGTTTGAAGAGTCTCAAAACGTTGTTTGTTTGTTCCTTCTATCCTATCACTGTTTACTACAACCTCACAATTTATTTCTTGAGCGAATAATGTAGAACCTAGTAAAGAAAATAAAACTATGATAAATAAATTGCGCATACTAAATGTTTGATATTATTTTGGCTACAATATCAGTAGCTACTTCAGTTTTTGTTTTTAAGTCGAACTTAGTAATTTCTCCTGATTTTTCAACTATGGTTATTTTATTTGTATTGTGTTTAAAACCTGCTCCACTATCTTTTAAAGAATTTAATACTATGAAATCTAAATTTTTACGTTCTAATTTACCCTTAGCATTATCTAATTCATTTTCTGTTTCGAGAGCAAAACCTACTAAAAATTGATTTTCCTTTATTTTTCCTACTGATGCTAAAATATCTTTATTTGGCTCTAATTCTATATTCATTACAGCATCATTTTTCTTTATTTTTTCTGAAGCTATATTTTTTGGTTTATAATCAGCAACTGCTGCTGCAAATATCCCAATATCAGATGTTGGAAAATACTCATGAACAGCATTATACATTTCCTGAGCGGATGTAATATCTATTCTTTTAACATTATTATTATCCATTTTTAATGCTGTAGGTCCAGTAACTAAAATTACTTCTGCTCCTTTATTTGCACACTCTTCAGCTATTTCAAACCCCATTTTACCCGATGAGTGGTTCCCTATAAAACGTACAGGATCTATAGCTTCGTATGTTGGTCCTGCAGTAATAACAACTTTTTTACCTTTTAATGGTAAATCTTGAGAAATATGCTTTGCAATAAAATCAACTATTTCAATAGGTTCTGCCATTCTTCCTTCTCCTACTAATCCAGAAGCTAACTCTCCAAAATTTGCTTCAATAAAGGTATTACCATACTCTTTAAGTTTCTCTACATTCTGTGCTGTAGATGGGTGTTTATACATATCTAAATCCATTGCCGGAGCAAAATAAATTGGACATCTACCCGAAAGATAGGTCGCAACTAAAAGGTTATCTGCCAATCCATTTGCCATTTTACCCAAAGTATTAGCTGTAACAGGAGCTACAACCATAAAATCGGCCCAAATACCAAGGTCAACATGGCTATTCCAAACACCTTCATCACCAGTAGTAAATTTTGAATGAACTGGATTTTTAGAAAGTGTTGATAAAGTTAAAGGTGTAATAAACTCCTTAGAAGCCCTAGTCATTATAACTTTTACATTAGCTCCTGCTTTTACAAATTCTCTTACAAGCATAACAGATTTGTATGCTGCAATACTTGCAGTAACTCCCACTAATACATTTTTTCCCTTCAATATTTCGTACATCGCAATAAAGTATAATGCCTAAAAAGGCAGTTTTTACAGTTTTCAAATAAAGTTTATCAAAGAAAATGAAAACAATTAATCTAATGAAATTATTTCATCATTATATGTTTATACAATTACATTTACCAGTGACAACATATTATTTTTCTTTGCGTTCTCAGCGAAATACTTTGCGCCCTTTGCGTGGAATAGATACCAAGTTTCAAGCAAAGTCATCAAATAAAATTCTAAACAAAAATAGGTTATAAGATGAAGTATTAATCCACCTTATAACCTATTAATAAAATATCTTTAGATTAAATATCTAGTATTACTTAGACTCTGATCTTCTGAAGTAAATTTTGTCGCTCAACCACTCTTCTATTGCAATAGCATGAGCTTTTGGCAAGCGCTCGTAGAAACGAGAAACTTCAATTTGCTCATTATTTTCAAAGATTTCATCAAGACTATCTGAGTTTGAAGCAAACTCTTCTAACTTATCGATTAATTCTTTTTTGATATCAGCATTAATCTGATTAGCTCTTTTAGCTATGATTACAATTGATTCGTAAATATTCTCTGTCGCTTTGTCAATTTCATTTCTATCGCGTGTGATAGTAGTAAGAGCCGCTTTGCTTTTTTTGTAATCCATTTTATATATCCCTAATTAAACTTAATTCTTGTTATCTATCTGATAGTTGAAAGTTACGATACATTCTTTAAACCTTCAATAACCTCTTCATAATATTTCTTTGCCTTTTTCATATCCTCCGAATTAGGATACTTTTTCTCAAATAATAAGAAAGATGTTTTAGCACTTGTATATCTTTCCTTCTGTTTTATACGGAAACTATTTTTTGCATACAAATACATTGTTACAAATTTCAAATAATATGCTTCTTCTCTATACTCGCTATCAGGATAAGTACTAATAAAGTTACCGAAATAAATATCGGCAGCTTTGTAGTTCTCTAACTTCATATACTGTTTTGCTATAGCAAAATCCTTCTTTTCTAATTTAACAATTAGCTCTCTAATAATTCTATTTGCCTCAATTGCATTCTCTGAATCAGAATAACGATTTATATACTTCTGCATTTCAGTAATAGCCTTATACGTATTCTCCTGATCAAGAGTATATACAGGCGAATCTAAATAATAACAGTATGCTTGTTTATAAGCTGCCTGTTCTTTTTTTGTGCTTTCTGGATACGACTTTACAAATCGCTCGTAATAATAAGCTGCTAAAAGGTAATCACCTGCTCCATAATAGCCTTCTGCCATCAAGAATGTAATTCTTTCGGCTTGAGGTTTACCACGGTAACTTGGTTGTACTTGTTCAAATAATTTATTAGCTCTAGTAAACTTTCCTTTTTCAAAAAGTTCATTTGCCATTTTATATTTTGCTTGTACATCTGATCCTTTTAAAACTTTATCATACTGACTACAAGATACTGTAGAAAGTAATAATACTCCAAAAAGAACAACTAATTTCAGATTCTTAAACATCGTGCAAAGATAAGGATTAATTATATTACTAATCAAATGAATTTTAAGCATAGTAAATCAGTGGTTTAACACGCTAAAATGTCGTGAAAAACCACCGATTTACTGTACTTCTATACTTATTGTTGACTTTCAGTTGCTTGTGCTACAATAAACTTAATATCGTTGTCAAACAAATAAAGTCCTCCTTTATCGTCGCCAATCATATTTATTTTGTCTAAAATCATTCTAGCTAAAGCCTCTTCTTCAATTTGTTCGGAAATGTACCATTGCATGAAATTATTACTTGCATAATCTCTTTCCTCTAATGTTACATGAACAATATCGTTGATACTTTTTGAAACCATAATTTCGTGGTTCAAAAGAATTTCAAACATTTTTTTTAAGGTCTTAAAATCATTTGCAGGTTTTGCAATAGCAGGTACATCTGCTTTTCCACCTCTTTCGTTTACAAAACGAATAAGTTTAAGCATATGTTGTCTTTCTTCATCAGCATGGTCGTACATAAATTGTGCAACACCCTCCATACCTTTAGTTTCAGACCATACAGCCATTGAAAGATATATTTGTGATGAATCTCCTTCTAGTTTTATTTGTTTATTTAATGCTTCAAGCATTCTCTCTGATAACATAACGGACTTGTTTAATTATGAATATAAACGGTCAATTATCGAATCTATTTTACCGCTTAATGAATTTGATGCCGAAATTAGTGGTAATCTTACAGAATTAGTACAAATATTTTGTTTTTTTAGTAGTGCTTTAATCCCTGCAGGGTTTCCTTCTTCAAAAATTAATCCTATCAAATCCAGTGTTTTATAATGAAGGTCGTTAGCTTCTTTCACTCTGCCTTGTAATGCTAATCTTATCATTTCAGAAAAATCAACAGGTAAACCTTGCCCTATAACGGAAATAACACCACTACCACCCAAAAGTGTTATAGGTAATGCCAAAGCATCATCTCCCGAAATTACATGGAAATTTTCTGGTTTATTTTGTATAAGATTCATCGCTTGAACCATATTTCCTGCAGCTTCTTTTACCGCCACAATATTGTCAAAATCTTCGGCTAAACTAATTATAGTTTCTGGCGACATATTTGTAGCTGTACGCCCTGGTACATTATATAAAATAATATCAATAGGACAAGCTTCAGCAATAGCAGCAAAATGTTGATATATTCCTTCCTGTGTAGGTTTGCTATAATAAGGAGATACAGATAAAATAGCCTCAAATGCACTTAAATCAGTACTTTTTATCTCTTCAATAACAGCATGGGTATTATTCCCTCCAATTCCTAAAACTAAAGGAAGCTTACCATTATTATATTTTACTATAAATGCAACAACTTCTGATTTTTCTTTATTTGATAAGGTAACAGCTTCTGCTGTGGTACCCATAACAACTAAATATTCTACTCCACCATCAGTTACGTGATTAATCAGGTTTTTAAGTCCATCAAAATCTATTTTCCCGTCACTATCAAAGGGAGTCACCAATGCAACTCCTGTGCCTGTTAATGCCATATGTTTATCTATAAAAAGTGTGTATGTGTTTGACAAAAATACCTTTTATAATTTATATCTAGATAAACTAGAAATGATTTATTGCTCGTATAATTGTT
>LGVF01007555.1_pt1 | contig 17036 bp, 12 predicted proteins | sample 469901 | NCBI WGS metagenome assembly LGVF01 (sample SAMN03893561, study PRJNA290197) | marine sediment metagenome | material: sediment; isolation source: combined push core samples #3730, #5133, and #5579 collected at Hydrate Ridge | place: Pacific Ocean: Hydrate Ridge
ACTTCCCCGGCTCCACCCTCACTCTGGGCACCGGTCAGAATCAGGTCATAGTTGCCCTGGATTACAGCCGCCTTTAAAACTGCTGCAATGCCGCGGCCATCAGCCTCTTCAAAGCTGTCATCGGAGAGGAGTATTCCCTGATCGGCTCCCATGGCCATCTCGCGGCGCAATATCTCATCCGATTCATCATCACCTACGGTAATTACAGTTACCGAACCACCGACGCGGTCTCGAATCTGGATCGCCTCTTCAACCGCATAGTTGTCCCACTCATTAACCGAGTAGACCAGGTCGTCACGCTCAATATCATTACCTGCGCTGTTAAGCTCGATCTCGTTTTCGGCTGTGTCAGGTACGCGGGTAACACAAACTAAAATTTCCATTGAAGCCTCCTTTAAAATGGGAGTTTTATGTTGTTTGGTATGTTTGTTTCTTTTACATTAAATGTGAAAATCATTTTCTGATTACGTATGAAACTCAGCCATAAACACAACTTGCAAGATAACTCATTTAAACTACAACGCTTTGTATGAGCCCAGTCTGTTGTTTTTTATGACGCCATCAAATGCTGTTCTACAAGCTCTGCTATATCAATAGCCTCCATCTCACCTTCAAGTCCTGCAACCTTAATGGCATCTTCCATGTTAACGAGACAGAAAGGACAGGCGGTGACGATTACATGAGCCCCGGCCTCTTTAGCCATTTCTGCTCTGAGTACTCCCATTCTCTGGTCTTCTTCCGGCTCATAGAAAAGCATCAGCCCGCCACCGCCGCAGCAAAAAGCACGATCGCGGCTCTTGTCCATCTCCACCCGGTTTAGGCCCTGGATCGAATCCAGCACTTCCCGGGGTGCGTCATAGAGGTCGTTATGCCGCCCAAGGTAGCAGGGATCATGGTAGGTGTAGATCTTGCTGCTATCTGCCACTGGTTTGAGTTTTAGTTCATTGCTTTTTATTTTGGCCAGGAGTGTCTGGCTGATATGGCTGACCGGTGGCAGATCCTTATACTCGTTTTTCAGGCAGTTATAGGCATGGGGATCAGTTGTAACAATCTCCTTAGCACCTGATTCCAGGATCGCTTCTGTGTTTTCATCACGCAGAGTCTGAAACAGCATCTCTTCTCCGAACCTGCGTACCTCATTACCGGAGTCTTTCTCTTTTTTGCCGAGAACCCCGAAATCAAGTCCAGCACTGTCAAGAAGTTTTGAGGTAGAACGGGCAATCTCAACCATGCGGTCATCGTAGGAAGTTATTGAATCGACAAAATAGAGGGTTGAGGCCTGTTCTCCTTTTTCCAATACCTTTACCTCGCAATCTGCGGCGAACTCTTTATCTTTTACCCAGGCTGCACGTTTTTTCTCCATCTTGCCCCATGGGTTGCCACGTTTCTCAAGGGCTCTCAGTGGTTTTTGCAGGGACTGAGGTACATTGCCTTCTTCCACCATGCCGCGACGCAGGTCGACGATCTTATCGATATACTCAATCCCTATGGGACATTCCTGCTCACAGGCACCACAGGTGGTGCAGGACCAGATCTCATCTTCTTCGTAGATGGAGCCAATCAGATCTTCACTCTCTTTAGCAGGACCACCAGGTTTTTGAACCGGGTAGACCGGATAATTCTTAAAAACAAGATCCCGGCCTTTAATGGAGATAAAACGCGGCGAAAGAGGTCTTCCTACCGCGTTGGCGGGACATTGGTCTGAACACCTGCCACAGTCGGCACATGAATAGAAGTCAAGGATATGTTTCCAGGTGAAGTCTTCAAGTTTTTTTACCCCGAATGATTCCAGATCGTCCAAGTCTTCATCTTTAACACCGTATTTTACCGGCTTAATGTTACCCCTATCAAGACGCATGAAGTAGACGTTAAAAAAGGAGGTAATAACGTGGAAGTGCTTACCAAGGGGCAGAAAACAGAGGAAGAAGAAAAAGGTCAGGTCATGGACGTAAAAGGAGAGAACATGGATGGCCTGCAGCGCACCAACCGGTACCGCCAGAAAGATTGATTTGAACAGCCAGGCCAAGGTAAGAGGAGCAATATATTCAGCAGGTAGTCCCTGCTGTATATTGGCGGCGATAATACTGGCATCAAAGAAACTCTCGGAGATCATTAAAATAGAGATAAGTGCCAGGACAAACACAGCCTCTGCTGTATGGTCTTTACCATATTTTTCAGGTACCGCGTAGCGGGCAGGTTTAACAATAATCCGCCTGTACGCAGCAATTCCACAGCCGATCAGTACCGCGGTGGCTGCATAATCTTTGAAGATATTATAGATATGACCAAATGTTCCACCAAACCCAGGGAGGACAAAGTCTTCTGAAAAACCGATTACCACCAGGGACGTGGCCCGGATACTGAGAATGAGAAAGCCAAAGAAGATAACAATATGGACAACACCTGCGAGCATATACCTGGGTTGACGATACTGTGCCAGCCATATTTTAAGCACATTAAAAAATCGTTCGGAGGGGCGGTCAAAACGGTCATCCGGGGCCGAATTCATCAGGGGTACACTGCGCATGGCCATGATGTAGGTGAATACAGCAATGCCGATGAGTGGAATCAATATTGAAAAGATAATTGTCGGTATCCCTAAAAAGGACGCGTTTGCCGGAGAGATGATCATTGTATGCATTAGTGCCTTACTCCTTAAAAGCTGTCATAAAAACATGAAAAACTTGAATCACAGAGGACATAGAGAAACTTTGCAAGCGTAGTCTGCCTTGGTCACATATTACGCCGGAACTGTCCTCCAACCTCATACAGAGCTGTTGTTATCTGGCCAAGACTGCAATGCTTGACTGTTTCCAGGAGCTCTTCAAACACATTGTTGCCCTGAAGAGCAGTTTCTTTTAAACTTTCCAGAGCAGCAGCACATTCGTTTTTATGTCGCTCTTGAAAATCGGCAAGGCGGTTGATCTGGTCATCTTTCTCATCGTCAGTGGCCCTGGCAAGTTCAAGGGTAGCATTCTGCTCGTCAAAATTGATCTCCGGGTCGAGAAAGGTATTGACGCCAACGATGGGAAACTCTCCTGAGTGTTTTAATCGTTCATAATACATCGACTCTTCCTGGATTTTGCTTCGTTGATATCCGGTTTCCATCGCACCAAGAACACCGCCCCTGTCGGTGATTTTGTCAAATTCAACCAGAACAGCCTCTTCAACAAGGTCGGTCAAATCTTCGACAATAAAGCTGCCCTGGTTCATATTCTCGTTTTTCGCAAGACCCCACTCTCTATTGATAATGAGCTGGATCGCCAGGGCTCTTCGAACCGATTCTGAACTTGGGGTGGTAATGGCTTCATCATAGGCGTTGGTATGAAGGCTGTTGCAGTTGTCGTAGATGGCGCAGAGTGCCTGCAGTGTGGTTCTGATGTCATTGAACTGGATTTCCTGACTGTGCAGGGATCTTCCTGAGGTCTGGATATGGTATTTTAGTCTCATGGAACCGGAAGAGGCACCATATTTCTTTTTCATTGCCACTGCCCAGATACGCCTGGCAACTCTGCCGATGACGGTATACTCAGGATCCATACCATTTGAGAAAAAGAACGAGAGATTGGGTGCGATCTCGTCTATGTCCATGCCTCTTGCCAGATAGTACTCAACATAGGTGAAACCGTTTGAAAGGGTGAGGGCAAGCTGGGTAATCGGGTTGGCTCCGGCCTCTGCAATATGATATCCGGAAACGGAGACGGAATAGAAGTTCTTCACATTTTGGGCAATAAAATATTCCTGGATATCCCCCATCATTTTCAGGGCAAATTCGATTGAGAAGATACAGGTATTCTGGCCCTGGTCTTCTTTCAGGATATCGGCCTGAACAGTGCCACGAACATTGGAAAGTACATCAGCTTTGATTTTTTCATATTCAGTCGTATCAGGTTCCCTGTTCATCTCCGCTGCAAACTTATCCAGCTGCTGATCAATGGCGGTATTCATAAACATGGCTAAAATAATAGGAGCCGGACCGTTGATGGTCATAGAGACAGAAGTTGTGGGGGTGCAGAGATCAAAACCGTCATAGAGTAGTTTCAAATCATCAAGAGTGCAGATACTTACCCCCGAAGTACCGATCTTGCCATAAATATCCGGTCGGATCGCAGGATCCCATCCGTAGAGGGTGGCAGAATCAAAGGCGGTGGACAGCCTTTTGGCTTCATAATTGCCCGACAGCAGTTTGAAGCGCTGATTGGTCTGGGCAGGCCCACCTTCACCCGCAAACATGCGGGTTGGATCTTCCCCGGTTCTTTTCATGGGAAATACCCCGCCGGTGAAGGGAAAGTATCCGGGAAGATTTTCTCTTCGCATCCAGCTGTAAATATCGGCTGGATCACTGAACTTAGGCAAAGATATTTTCGGAATTTTTGAATGGGAAAGGGACTCGGTGTAGAGTGGTACTCGGATTTCTCGGCCCCTTACAGTGTAAACGTATTCGTCGCCAGAGTACGCCTGTTTCATCTCTTCCCAGTTGCGAATGGTGTCTGCAGTATCCTTATCGATGGTCTGGCTGATTTCAGATGATTCTGCTTTGAGAAGTGTCAGCAGGCTGTCAATGTTTGAGTCGCTTTTTTGTTCGAGTAACTCGGCGGTTTGCAGCAGATGATTATTTTGTCGAACTGCTTTTGCCTGTTGAGATGTCTTTTCATGGTAACCGCGGACTGTGGAACTGATTTCGGCCAGATATCGGATCCTTTCAGAAGGAATAACAATGGTTTTGGATGAAGACGTTTTTCCCTCTGGTTTAGGCAGAGAAGTGCGCAGTTTCATACCTGCACCGCTATTCAGTTCTCCAACTATGGCATGGTAAAGTGCGGTAACACCATCATCGTTGAATTTGGAGGCGATGGTGCCATAGACAGGGAGATCCTCCGGGGCTGTATCCCATTGTTTCCTATTTCTCTGAACCTGTTTCCGGATATCTCTTATTGCATCATCGCTGCCTTTCTTCTCAAATTTATTGATTACGATAAGGTCGGCATAGTCGAGCATATCAATTTTTTCCAGCTGTGATGGTGCTCCATATTCACTGGTCATGACATAAATGGAGGTGTCTGCTATCTCGGTGATATTGGAGTCACCCTGACCTATGCCGGCAGTTTCCGCAATAACCAGATCAAAACCTGCTGCCTTAACGACCTTGATTGCTTCAGGTAGTGATTCAGCGATTTCTTTTGCAGAGTTTTGGGTCGCCAGACTGCGCATATAGACCCTGGCTGAGCTGGAAATTGAATTCATGCGAATTCGATCACCGAGAAGTGCACCCCCGGTTTTTTTGCGGGAAGGATCACAGCAGATAATAGCTATGGAAATGTCTTTGAAATCAAGCAGAAATCTGACAATTATCTCATCGGTAAGTGAAGATTTGCCAGCTCCTCCGGTTCCTGTAATCCCAATTACCGGCGGATTATTTTTTTCAGCAAGGGGAGAGATCTGACTCATCAGTTCAGTAAGATTTCCCTCCCGTCCTGCTTTTGCCTGTTGTACAGCGGTTATAAAGCCGCCAACTGTTTTGTGGTTATCCGGGCTCAAAGCCTCGAGTTGGAGGTTATGATAGGGAAGGGTGCTGAAATCCATCTCCTGAATCACATGATTTATCATTCCCTGGAGGCCAAGGTTTCTGCCATCTTCCGGGGAATAAATCTTGGTGACGCCATATTCTTCCAGTTCTTTGATCTCATCAGCAACAATTACCCCACCGCCTCCGCCGAAAACTTTAATATGTGCAGCATCTTTCTCTTTTAAAAGATCGATCATATAATTGAATGCCTCCATATGGCCACCTTGGTAGCTGGACATGGCAATTCCCTGGGCATCTTCCGCTATAGCGGTATCGACAAGTTCCTGAATAGACCTGTTATGGGCGAGATGGATAACTTCAACACCGGAATCCTGCAGAATTCGACGCATTATGTTAGTCGATGCATCGTGACCGTCAAAGAGTGAGGTGGCTGTTATAACGCGGATTATATGCTGAGGTTTATAGATTGCAACTTCATCTTTCATGGATTATTACCTTTCCTATAATAAAGTAAAATGGCAAAACAGGTTTTTACGAAACCATCAATGGTCAGTTTATCATTAAGTTAGTTCTTTGCTTCTTCAAGATAACTCATTATAAATTCTGTCTGCTGTTCAATATACTGGTCAATTGTGAAGATCTTTGCAAAATACCAGCGCCTGAAAGCCCATGTATGTCCCATGATCGATATATTATGACCAATAAGGTTTATAGTATTGTCATCCAGGTTCGGTAATTTCCCCAACACCCTCAGTTGTTTCATGGCATCGATAAAGAGGTTGGTTATTCTCAGCTCGGCTTCCAGTACCTTTTTTTCCCATTTTTCAGGAAGAAAATGAGTAACCTGGTACATCAGAAGGACATGGTCACTCATACGGTCACAGACCAGGAAATATTCACGTATTACTTCAGCCAGGGCATCCTTGCTGTGGGTGGGGCGGGCCAAAGCATCTTTCACCCCTTGCTCAACTTCAGCGTGGATTGCGATGGCTACAAGATAAAGAATGTCATCTTTTGTTGAAATATATTCGTAGAGTGAACCTATTGACAATCCGGTTTCCTTAGCCAGTTCCCGAGTTGTTGTTTTATGATAGCCGTGCTTGATAAAGAGTTTTACTGCTGCATCAACTATTTGTCTTCTTCGTTTTCTGACCAGATCTTTGTTCTTGATATGCGTTACAATTTCACCTTCAGGGTCAATCTTCCTCGTCATTCCATCTCCCTTGGCTGTTCATTCATGGACGGATACTGCCTTTAAAATCGGTAACATTATAAAGTATACAAAAACCGGTGATAACAAAAGCTAAAACTGAACATCAATTTAAATCTGGATGGTTAGCCCTGATGGTGTTGTAAAAAGGTCATTCGAAGCTTCGGCTTCAGGTGGCTATGAAAAGTGATTCAAAAGTTCATTTTCATGGCTCATGTGGGTGTTGGGTGATTATGAAAAAATGGTAAGGGGTAATCACCCCTTACCATTACGTTAAACTACTTCTTTTTAGAACTGAGTTCAGGGAAGTCCCAGTAGAAAAACTCATTTTTCTGCGACTGTGCACCACTTTCCTGTTTCTCCACTTCCTGCTGACGAAGTTCAACCCTGCGGATTTTTCCGCTGAGAGTTTTGGGAACCTCGGGAACAAATTCAATTATTCTTGGAATTTTAAATTTCGCCAGGATATTGATTGTATGCTGAAAGAGTTCAAGGGCCAGTTCTCTGGAAGGTTCATAGGATTTGTTCAGAATAACGAATGCCTTTACAAGCTGATGGTATTTCTTATCAGGAACACCTACGATAGCAGTTTCTGCAACAGAAGCGTGTTCCATGAGTGCGCTTTCCACCTCAAACGGTCCGATACGAAAATCAGAAGATTTAATAACATCATCGCTGCGGCCTACAAACCACCAGTATCCCTCTTCATCAAATGTTGCACGGTCGCCGGTATAATAGAAGTCGTTGATAAAGACACCAGCCATCTTTTCAGGATTGCCGATATATTCTGTAAAGAGTCCAATGGATCTCCACTTATCAAGCTTTACAACTATATGTCCAACCTCATCAGGCTTGGTGATCTCATTTCCTTCATCATCAGCCAGTGCAACATCGTACATGAAGGAAGGCTGGCCAAATGATCCTGAACGCATTTTTCCGTTCATCCATGGATGGTTGCCTATCATGGCGGTAGATTCAGTTTGACCGTAAAAGTCGCGGATTTCTGTTCCTGTTAATTGTTTCCACTGGGAAATAACTTCAGGGTTCAGTGGCTCACCTGCTCCAATCGACTGTCGCAGTGACGATAGATCATATTTGGAAACATCAAGATTAATGAACATTCTCCATGCAGTTGGAGGAGCACAAAAGGTTGTGATTTTATGAGTTGAAACTGCTTCGAGATAGGCGTCTCCGTCCAGAACTCCGAAGTTAAAACCTGATGCTGATGCGCCTACATTAAAGGGGGCAAAGAAACTTGACCATGCCCATTTGGCCCAGCCGGGAGCTCCCAGGTTGTGATGCACGTCATCCGGGCGAATACCTGTCATAACAGAAGTGGAGAGATGACCCAGGGGATAGGAAGTTGCAGTATGACCAACTCGTTTGGGCAGGCCGGTGGTTCCTGACGTGAAAAAACAGAAGAGCAGGTCAGTTGATTTGGTCTTTGCTGCTTCAGATTTACCAGCCTCATTTGCAAGTTCGCTATAGCTTGTCCATCCATCCTTGTTCCCCCTGACCAGTTTGATCTTAGGGGTGACGTTAGTTAATTTTAATGCCTCATCAATAATATCTACGTATATTTCATCAGCAAGGATAGACTCGGGAGGGTAGGTTTCAAACCTGAATTGAAGTTCTCTCAGGGTCATTGTAGTTGCAGTAGGAACTGCAACCAGTCCTCCTTTGATACAGGCATAACTGGTAAACCAGGTTTCCGGGACAATAGGCATCATCATGTACATATTGTCTCCCTTTTCAACGCCGGATTTTCTTAATGCGTTGAGGCACTGGTTGCCACAAGCAGCAAACTCGCTGTAGGTATATCTGCTGTTTTCCTTGGTTGCAATATCTGCCCAGACAAATGCCTGATGGTCTCCTCTTTCCTTAACATGGAGTCCTTCAAAAATCTCCTCTGCCCAATTGAAATACTCAGGGAGGTCCATAGCGTTAAGTTTTTCAAAAAAGGTTTTTGCTGTGTCCCTCTTCAGGTCATTGTCATCCATCAAGTTAAGGTTCATTACTTCCTTATAAAGACTTTCCATACCCATAAATGACTCCTTACGATTCGATTTAAAAAAATTACCGATGCCATATCACAACTGAGCGCTCGGTCGGTTTGTTTACCGCACTAAATAATATATGTATATATTTGTCAAAGGATTTTTTTGTCAAATGACAAATCAATCGGTTACTAGATCTGCGTAGTAGTGTAATATTTTGAAAAACTGTTGTGATTCCGGTAGACAAAGTCATGACTGCTTGAAACCATAGAGGATCCGGAGAGCACAGAGAGGGGAAAAGAGATTCTTTTATCTGCATCTTATATGCTCTCTGTGTAAGGGAATGCGGTTTTTACTTGCGGGCATCGCCAGCGTTAGATTATACCGGAGAAGGTGCTCTTGTTAATAAAAAGATTGACAAATATATGCTTGTAGGTCAACATCTAGAAAAAAGATTGAGCGCTTGGTCGGTTTTTGTTTATCGTTGGTTTTGTGACTTTTTTGATATGTGCTGTTGAAGGTAACCATCAGTACTGATTAACTCGTAAAAAGGTCATTCGAAGTTTCAAATGGCATCGCAAAAACTCTAATAATTAAATGAGGGAGCGGAATATGAAAGAAGCAGTAATAGTCAGCGCGGCAAGAACACCTTTTGCGAGTTTTGGCGGATCGCTAAGTAAAATTGGTGCCACAGATCTTGGTGCCCATGTTATACGGGAAGCTGTCACTCGTGCCGGGATTGACGATAAAGAAATTGACGAATGTATTATGGGTATGGTGCTTCCCTGTGGCTACGGACAGAATCCGGGGAAGCAGGCGGCTATAAAAGCTAAGTTACCTCAAGAGGTTGAGGCGATAACTGTTAATAAGGTCTGTGGGTCTTCCCTGAAAAGTGTGATGCTGGCTGCTCAGGCTATTCAGTGCGGGGATGCAGATGTCATAGTTGCCGGCGGTATGGAAAATATGAGCTTTGCCCCCTATTATCTTGAAAAGGGTCGCTGGGGGCACAGGATGGGACCCGGCAAAATTGATGATCATATGGTTCATGATGGTTTGTGGGATGTAGTCAACGATTTTCATATGGGTATGTCCAACGAACTCAGCTGTGAAAAATGGAACATCAGCCGGGACGATCAGGATCGTTTTGCAGAGGATTCATACAACAGGGCGTTAAGGGCAATCAAGGAGGGAGTTTTTAAAGAGGAAATAGCTCCAGTTTCCATCCCTCAGAGAAGGGGGGAAGCAAAGATCTTTGATACGGATGAATGTCCAGTTGAAACCAGCTATGAAAGCTTACAGAAAATGCGGCCTGCATTTAAAAAAGATGGGGTTGGCACTGCCGGTAATGCATCAATTATCAGTGATGGTGCTGCTGCTGTCGTAATCATGAGCCGTGAAAAAGCTGAAGAACTGGGATGCACTGTTATGGCATCAGTCGGGGCTCAGGCATCTGCCGGGATTGAGCTTGAATATGTGCTTATGGCACCTATCCTTGCGATTCCGAAGGTATTGAAAAAAGAAGGTATTTCTCTATCTGATGTGGATCAGTTTGAAATCAATGAAGCGTTCAGTGGAACTTCTGTTGCAATTAATAGGGTCTTGGAACTTGATACAGATAAGGTCAATGTGAACGGCGGCAGTGTTGCGATCGGGCACCCCATTGGAGCCAGCGGTGCACGACTGCTTACAACTCTGCTCTTTGAGATGAAAAGAAAGGATTTGAAATGTGGTCTTGTCTCGCTCTGTCTTGGTGGGGGTGAGGCGGTTGCCATGGTACTCAATAGATAAAACTATTAAGGTGGATAGGCTGAAGGTGGTTAGGCTGTTAGGAGTAAGACACTAATTAACAGAGGTACAGAAATGCAACAACGAAGCAGGTAAGCGAGCCTGCGAGACTCCGGATGAAGAGTTTTTACGACGCCATCATAGTTAAATTAGCACAAAAAAGAGGAATATAAGCATGCAGGTAAAGAAATTTGGAGTAATAGGTTCCGGCCAGATGGGAAACGGCATAGCTCAGGTAGCAGCAGCAAGTGGACTTGAGGTTGTGATGAGTGATATTTCCAGTGAGTTTACCGCCAAAGGCGTGGCAAATATCGAAAAAAACCTTAACTGGGCAGTAGGAAAGGACAAGATCAGTGCGGATGAACGGGACGCAATCCTAGGCAGGATTACTACAACAACAGAGCTGGCAGATATGGAGTCAGTTGATTTTGTGGTTGAAGCGGCGGTTGAAAGAGAAGATTTGAAATTCAAGATCTTTCAAGACCTTGACTTGATCTGTCCCGACCATGTTATTCTCTCCACCAATACCTCTTCGATTCCAATTGGCAGAATTGCCTCCCAGACTAAGCGGCCGGAAAAAGTCATCGGTATGCATTTTATGAATCCGGTTCCTGTAATGAAACTGGTCGAGGTGATCAAGGGACTTGCAACCTCCCCGGAGACATTTGATCTTACCTGGTCACTCTGTGAAAAATTTGGTAAAACCCCTGCTGAAGCAAATGATTTCCCGGGGTTTATCGCCAATAGAATCCTGCTGCCGATGATCAACGAGGCGGTTTTCTGTCTCTACCAGAATGTTGGCAAACCGGAAGATATTGATACCGTTATGAAACTCGGCATGAATCATCCCATGGGGCCTCTGGCTCTAGCTGATCTGATAGGGCTTGATACCTGCCTTGCAATTATGGAGACGTTGTATGACGGCTTTAAGGATTCTAAATATCGCCCCTGTCCTCTGCTGAGAAAATATGTTGAAGCAGGATGGCTTGGACGTAAGACAGGTAAAGGGTTCTATGACTATGCGAAATGAGAGATAAAACCATGCAATTGGTTACACCTCTTTATGAAATAGAGCAGAGAATTGCTTTGCTGCAGGATGCAATGCAGAGGAGAAGCGTGGATGGAGTTTTGATCCTGCAGAAGACTGATCTGTTTTATTTTGCAGCCACTTCCCAGCAGGGATATCTTTATGTGCCTGCTGAGGGAACACCTCTGCTAATGATTTTTAAAGACTTTGACAGGGCAAAGATTGAATCCCCCCTACAGGATATTGTTTCTCTTGTCAGTGTGAAGAAAATTCCTCAAATTTTTGCTGAGTTTAACTATGTTCTACCCCGTATACTTGGCATGGAGCTTGATGTTCTGCCTGCAAATCTCTATTTTCTTTATGGCAAAATCTTTGAGCAGAGTCAGATAGTTGATATCTCGACTGAAATCCGTCTTATACGTGCAGTAAAATCGGAGTTTGAGGTAGAAAAGCTACGCAGGGCAGCAAATTTATCTGATAAGGTTGCTGCCAAGGTATCCGAATTGCTGATACCCGGGAAGACAGAAGTCGAGGTGGCAGGGGAGCTGGAAGGATATGCCAGAAGTCTGGGCCATCAGGGAATTGTACGCATGCGTATATGGGGAGGGGAGCTTTTCTATGGCCACCTTATGTCTGGTGCGGCGGCAGCTGTGCCCAGTTATCTGGCCTCACCGACAGGGGGAGAGGGGGTTAGTGATTTTGTTGGACAGGGGGCGAGTTTTAAAAAGATAACCAAAAATGAACCGATTCTTGTCGATTATGTTTTTGCTCTTGATGGTTATATATCAGACCATGCGAGAATCTTTTCTATCGGCGCACTTTCGTCTGATTTGCTTGATGCACATCAGGCAATGCTTGAAGTTCAAAATGAGACGATGAAGCGGGCAAAACCGGGTACAGTCACCGGCGATTTGTATGAAATGATGGTATCTATGGCTGCTGAACGAGGATATGGAGATTATTTCATGGGTGTTGGGGAGAGGCGGATCCGGTTTACCGGCCATGGTGTCGGGCTTGAGCTTGATGAATTCCCTTTTATAGCCAAAGGTCAGAAACTTGAACTGCAGGCTGGGATGATAATAGCTCTGGAGCCTAAAATAATTTTTCCAGGAAAGGGTGTTGTCGGGATAGAGAATACACATCTGGTAACAGAGGAGGGGCTCGAACCCCTGACGAAGATATCTGATGAAATAACTATACTGCCGATTTCCGGGTAGTGTTCCTGTCTGAAAGGGGGATTTATGTTTGAAAAAGTAGAAAAAGCTAGTGATCTCAACCATGAAGAGACTGCAACGTATATAGTAGATCTCTTTAACAAGATAATAATCCATCATGCCCTCTGGTTTTCAGAGGTTAAACATCAGATGGGTATGGAAAAGGCTCTGGAACTCCTTCAGAATGCCACCAAAAAAAGCTATGGAATTCAGATGAAACATCTTGGTTCCCTACTTGGTTTTGATATGGTTGACGGGGTTCCCGCACCTTTATTGGAGATGGCGCCGGAAAAACTGAAGGAACTGAAAAGCCGAGTGGCAAAGAACTGGCTGGTTAATGATGGTGTCTGGTTTCAGGCTATTGAATTTTCTGAGGGAATGAATGATGCTAAGAGGTGCAATGACTCCTGCTGGGCCCAGTTTTCTCCTTTTGAAGCATCTTCAATAAAAAAGCTGCTCGGATTGGGGACAAACCCGGGACTTGACGGTCTTAAACGGGCTCTTGGGTTCAGGGTGTATGAAGCCATTAATGAACAATCGGTAGTTGAGGAGACTGAGAGCAGCTTTATCTTTCAGATGAATCAATGTCGAGTGCAGAATGCCAGGAAACGAAAAGGACTTGATGATTATCCATGTAAATCTGGAGGGTTGGTGGAGTATAGCTATTTTGCCAGGGCTATAGACAGCAGAATAAAAACGGAATGTTTGGGATGTCCTCCTGATGAGCATCCGCCGGAGTGGTTTTGTGCTTGGAAATTTTCTTTGGAATAAATTTTTGCTTGGAGAAAAAACAATGGAATGGAAAAATATAGAAAAAAAAGTTGAGGATGGGATCGCGACAGTAACGATCAATCGACCAAAAGCCTTAAATGCACTCAATTATGACACTCTTATAGAAATGCTCGATTGCTTTAAAGCACTTGGAGACAGTAAAGATATCCATGTAGTGATTATTACCGGCAGTGGAGAAAAGGCCTTTGTTGCCGGAGCTGATATCTCCTTTATGGGAGAGCTTGATCCCCTGGAGGCACGTGGTTTTGGCAAGCTTGGCCAAAATGTACTGAACACAATTGAAACTCTTCCCCAACCTGTGATCGCTGCTATAAACGGCTTTGCCCTGGGGGGAGGTTGTGAGATAGCCTTGGCGTGTGATATGCGGTTGGCAAGTGAGAAGGCAAAATTCGGCCAGCCGGAGGTGAACCTTGGTGTTATACCGGGTTTTGGTGGTACACAGAGACTGCCGCGTCTGATCGGCAAGGGACATGCAAATGAACTGGTTTTTTCAGGAAAAATAATAGATGCTGAAGAAGCATGCCGAATTGGCCTGGTAAATCGGGTAGTTCCCCATGACCAACTTCTTGAAGAATGTATTTCGTTAGCTCAAATGATCAGTGAAAAAAGTCCTGTTGCAGTACGATTATGTAAAGAGTCCGTTAATAACGGCATTGAAATGGATCTTGACAGAGGATGCGCTTATGAGCTGGACCTATTCAGCCTCTGTTTTGCAAGCAGTGACCAGAAGGAAGGAATGAAGGCGTTTCTGGAAAAACGTGCTCCGAAGTTTACAGGAAATTAAAAGGGTTCCTGTAATGATTGTTTTCTGGTTTTTCAAACATACTTTGAATAGGGCAATCTCAAACCGTTGAATTTTTTAGGGAGAATCATATGTCGCTCCAACTGACAAAGGAACAAAAACTGGTGCAAACCATGATACGGGAATTTTCCCGAAAGGTGATTGCGCCAACTGCTGCAGAGCGGGATCAGACCAAAGAATTCCCGGCAGAAAATTTCCAAAAAATGGCCGAACTCGGTCTTATGGGTATGACTATCCCGGAAAAATACAATGGTGAGGGATCAGATGCGGTGAGCTATGTACTTGCCCTCTCTGAAATCGCTTATTCCTGTGCATCCACTGCAGTAGTGATGTCCGTTCATAACTCAATTGTATGTGAGAGCATCACACGATACGGTACGGAAGAGCAGAAGGAAAAGTTTCTGGTACCTCTTGCCGATGCAGAGATCATTGGTGCCTTTGCCCTCACAGAACCGGATGCTGGATCCGACCCGGTGGCCCAGGAGGCAACAGCCGTGCTGGAAGGTGATGAATACGTATTGAACGGGACCAAACGGTTCATTACCTCAGGGAAAAATGGAGGAGTTGTAATCGTTACGGCTCAGACCGATAAAACCAAAGGTCATAAGGGGATCAGTGCATTCCTGGTACCCCAGGGGACCGCCGGCATGAGTGTCGGTCATGTGGAAGATAAAATTGGCTTGCGGGCATCAGATACTGTGGATCTCATGTTTGAAACCTGCCGTATTCCTAAAGATAATTTGCTGGGGAACGAAGGGGATGGATTCAAGGTGGCTATGACCGGTCTGGACAGTGGCCGAATAGGTATTGCTGCCCAGTCTGTAGGCGTGGCCCAGGCCGCTCTGGACGAGGCTGTGAGATATGCCAGGAAGCGGAAGCAGTTCGGGCAGCCGATCGCAAAATTCCAGGGCCTCCGGTTTATCTTCGCTGATATGGCTGTGAACATTGAGGCAGCCCGTCAGCTTATGCTTTCGGCGGCAGCAATGAAAGATCGGGGTGAAAACTTTTCACTCCAGGCTTCCATGGCCAAGCTTTTTGCCTCTGAAATGGTTAATAAGGTGACGGCCCAGGCCATCCAGATGCATGGCGGATACGGAGTGACGAAGGATTACCCTGTAGAGCGATTTTACCGTGATGCCAGGGTCTTTACCATTTACGAGGGTACTTCTGAAATCCAGCGGATCGTTATTTCCAATCACATTTTAAAGGACAAGAAAAAATAGCTCCTTTTATTACGATGACACCGCTTAGCTGTTATGTCAACACTTCTCCGAATTCCTCCGTGTCAGGGGAGTGAAAATGACTTTTATATAAAATGGGTATAATAGATTTTTGTAATTTGGTGGAAAAATGACAGACATTATAAAAGAGAGAAGAAGCATCAGGAGGTTTACTGATCAAGCCGTTGAACAGGAAAAACTGGACGAGATCATAGAGGCGGCAAGGTGGGCGCCTTCCTGGGGTAATTTGCAATGTTGTGAAATCGTTATAGTGCAAAAGGCTGAAAAAAAGAAGAAACTTGCCGAACTGCTTTCAGCTAAAAATCCGGCCTCCAAGGTAATGGAAAATGGACCACTGGTTATCGCCGTTTGTGGCAGGCCGGAAAAGTCAGGCTACTATAAAGGTAAGCAGCAAACAAGATATCAGCACTGGTTTATGTATGATCTTGGTATTGTCAGTCAGAATATCTGTTTAAAAGCCCATGAACTCGGTCTCGGTTCCGTAATGGTTGGCTCATTTGATCATCCCAAAGTAGAGGCGCTGCTCAATGTCCCTGCAGGATGTGAACTTGTTGCCCTTATCCCAATCGGCTACCCTGACCATTCCCCTTCACCACCTAAGAGAAAGGAAGTGGAAGATTTTGTTCATTATGATAAGTTTTAAGTTTTCCTGTCTTTTACCAGGCAGGTCTAACTGGTACCTGTATAAATAAATGCTGAACATTGGACCGATGTTCAGCATTTATTATTTCCTCCCTTCTCTTCCTTCCATTCATCTACTTTTTGACTTTTCAGAGCTTCCCCATTAAAGTACGGCGTTCATGTTATTGATCCTTGCGTCACAATTTTCTTAATATCCTTATCGATTATGTTAAAAACAGGAATTGATGTTCTTATTGAGGACCATTCGCTGCAGTATAGCGGGAAGAGGCTTGGGCTTTTATCCAATCAGGCGTCTGTTAATCGTCAGCTGGTTCATAGCCGATTTTTGCTGAAAAGAAGATTTGGTGAAAGTTTGTGCTGTCTTTTTTCACCTCAACATGGTTTTTTTTCAGAAAAACAGGATAACATGATCGAATCCGGTCATCAGATTGATTCAGTCACTGGCTTGCCAATCTATAGTTTATACGGTGAGTACAGAAAGCCAACCCCAGAGATGTTTGCAGAGCTTGACATACTGTTGATCGACCTTGTCGATGTTGGCACCAGGGTGTATACCTTCCTCTATACAATGGCTTATTGTATGGAGCGAGCGGCCGAGTGTGGTCAGAAAATCGTTATTCTTGACAGGCCTAATCCAATCGGTGGAGATAGAGTTGAAGGAAACATTCTGCGTCCGGATTGCCGTTCTTTTGTCGGCTTATATGCTCTGCCCATGAGACACGGCTTGACCTTCGGAGAACTCGCGCTTTTGATCAACAGGGAGTCTGAGATCGGCGCAGACCTTGAAGTTATCGTAATG
>LGVF01005152.1_pt2 | contig 17012 bp, 14 predicted proteins | sample 469901 | NCBI WGS metagenome assembly LGVF01 (sample SAMN03893561, study PRJNA290197) | marine sediment metagenome | material: sediment; isolation source: combined push core samples #3730, #5133, and #5579 collected at Hydrate Ridge | place: Pacific Ocean: Hydrate Ridge
AAGCCAGTAAGGTTGCTTCTCAGAAACTAAAGCGTGTTCAGGAGTGGCGGAAAGAAAACCCCGGATACCGGCGTAGGGATTAAGATGAACTCCTTCAGTCTATCTGCCGCAGCCTCAGAGTCTCGTTCCTCGCTTCCACGCAGAGCCTAGGAGAGTAAATTTCGGCTATATAGAAAGAATTTACGCAAGATAATTGAAATACTCGGACAGCAATTTACTCTAAAATTTCCCTATGATTTAATCTATACATATCTAAAGACAAATACAAACCAACCAATCGCCAACGCGAGTCCGCCCCACAATGGCGCACCGAAAAAGGCGAGCCAGCCGAGGTTGATAAAACCGGTGCCAAGCCAGGAAATAAACAGTCGGTCGCCCCGCGTGGTGTCCAGACCGAATACGCCGTGCCTTGGATTTCCACCGGGGCTGTAACGTTCCCATACGCCCATGGCAACAATCGATAAGAATAAAATTATAAAGAAAGCAGCTGTTGGCCAGGTCCAGGCCATCCAGGATAAACCCATAACATTACCCTCTGGTTAAACCCGCCCGAGCGCAAAGCCCTTGGCGATATAGTTACGAACAAAATATATGACGATCGCGCCGGGCAGGATAGTCAGCGAACCCGCCGCAGCCAGCAGACCCAACTCGTAACCCGAACTGCTCGCCGTGCGCGTCATTGTCGCTGCGATCGGCTTGGCATCGACCGAGGTCAATGTTTTCGCCAGCAGCAGTTCAACCCACGAATACATGAAACAGAAAAACATGGCTACTCCTATGCCTGCCGCAATGGTCGGAATAAAAATACGTATAAAGAATCTCGGGAACGAATATCCATCCAGGTAAGCAGTTTCATCCAGCTCTTTTGGAATGCCGGACATAAAGCCTTCAAGTATCCAGACTGTGAGCGGTATATTAAACAGACAGTGTGCCAATGCCACGGCGATATGGGTATCGAACAGACCGATTGCTGAATAGAGCTGGAAAAACGGTAGTGCAAATACCGCCGGTGGTGCCATGCGGTTGGTCAGCAGCCAGAAAAACAGGTGCTTGTCGCCGAGAAAGCGGTAACGGGAAAATGCATAAGCGGCCGGCAAGGCAACCGACACAGAGATCACGGTGTTAATCACCACATATATAATCGAATTGATGTAACCGTTATACCAGGTCGGGTCGGTAAAGATAACCTTATAATTAGCCAACGTAAACTGTTGCGGGAAAAACGAAAAACCGCCGAGTATTTCGCCCGTGGTCTTAAATGACATGGCAAGCAGACCGTAAATCGGTAACATTAAAAACAGGATATACAGTGTCGGTACAAGCCATTTTCTTGGATGGGTCATATTACTGCTCCTCGTTACGCATCATGAGAGTGTAGAACACCCAGCAGATCAGCAAAACCACCAGGAAGTAAATCAGGGACATCGCTGCAGCCGGACCTAGGTCGAACTGACCGAGCGCGATCTTTACCAAATCAATCGACAGGAAGGTAGTTGTGTTGCCGGGTCCTCCACCAGTTAACACAAACGGTTCGGTATAGATCATGAAACTGTCCATGAAACGCAACAAGATAGCAATTGTCAGTACCCGTTTCATTTTCGGCAGCTGGATATAACGAAATATCGCCCAGCGGCTGGCGCCGTCGATATTCGCTGCCTGGTAGTAGTCATCGGGGATAGAACTCAATCCCGCGTAACAGAGCAGCACGATCAGCGATGTCCAGTGCCACACATCCATAAGCACGGTGGTCATCCAGGCTGACACAGGCTGCCTGGTAAAATTGTAATCAATACCCATTGAATTCAGGGTGTGGCCCAGCAGGCCGATATCGGGCAGCGCGAAAATATTCCACATGGCACCAACCACGTTCCACGGAATCAGCAACGGCAGCGCCATCAACACCAGGCAGACCGACACCCAAGGGCCTTTACGCGGCATGGTCAGCGCAACACCGATACCAAGCGGCACCTCAATCGCCAGAATCATGCCGGTATACAGCAGTTGACGTATGAGGGCATCGTGAAAACGATCCGAGCGCAACACCTGTTCGAACCAGGTCGTACCCTCCCAGAAAAACACATTGTTGCCAAAGGTTTCCTGGAAAGCATAATTGACCACCGTCATCAGCGGTATAAATGCATTGAAGGCGACCAGTACCAGTACCGGCGCCACCAGCCACCAGGCTTTTTGATTCAATGTTTTATTCATTCTGCCCACCTCCAACAAGCCAGTCGTCGCAAAAAATTCGTGTCATATCCGGGTTCAATTGGATTTTCGGACTTTCTGTCGGTATCGGCCGGTCTTCGTCAACCACCATTTTGATCACTTCGGATTCGTGTTTGACAGTGACAACCTGATATCGGCCTAGATCTTCAATACTTTCAATAACAACCGGGATGCCATCATCGGCAAATTCAACAAACTCCGGTCGAATACCGACTTCAATCCTGCCGCTCAAATCATTGCTGACCGGATGAGAGGTGCTAAGGAGATTGCTATGAAAAACAGGCTGTCCCCGGTCAATTTTACAGGGCAGGAAGTTCATGCCCGGTGAACCGATAAAATAACCGACAAATTTATGCTTTGGCCTGTTGAACAGTTCCACCGGGGTACCTACCTGCACTACTGTTCCCTCAAACATGACCACTACCTTGTCAGCAAAGGTTAATGCCTCCACCTGGTCATGGGTAACGTAAATCATAGTTACGCCAATCTGCTGGTGCAATTCCTTCAGTTTCGAGCGAAGCTGCCATTTCAGATGTGGATCGATAACCGTCAATGGTTCATCGAACAGGATCGCATTGACATCAGAACGTACCAACCCCCGACCCAGAGAAATTTTCTGCTTACCGTCTGCTGTCAGGCCGGATGCCCTCTTGTTAAGATTGGCGGTCAGATCAAGCATCTCTGCAATCTGGTCGACACGTAGTTTTACAGCGGTTTCATCCATTCCCCGGTTACGTAAGGGAAATGCAAGATTGTCAAATACTGTCATGGTGTCGTAGACCACGGGAAACTGAAACACCTGAGCAATACGTCTGTCTGGAGTGGGCAGATGTGTCACATCCTGATCATCAAAATAGATTTCGCCTTCAGAAGGCGTCAGCAAACCGGAAATGGTGTTCAGCAGAGTTGTCTTACCGCAACCTGAAGGACCAAGCAGAGCATAAGCACCTCCATCTTCCCATATTTGATTGACTTCTTTAAGTGCATACACCGGTTTCTGACCCTTGGGTGGCGGGTAAGCATGCTGTACATTTTTAAATCTGATTCTTGCCATGTTACAACCTGTCTGAATTCGTCATGTCAGTCTAATCGAACGAAGATGGGGAATTAGATAAGCTTATTATCAGCTCCGAAATACATACAGTGATCAGCATTAAAGACAAAACGAGCCTTTTCACCAAATTTGTAGGAATGAATGCCGCGAGTTTCGCAGACCCAGACATTGTCTTCCACATTTATACGAATAATACTGTCCGAGCCACTGATCTCAGCAATCTGGACAATACCTTTGACTTCGACACCCTGCCCTTCAGGTAACAGATGGTGAGGCCGCAGGGCAATCTTGTAATTTCCATCAGGCAGAGACGCCAGTTGTCCCGTAAGTTTCCAGGAAACAGTTTCACCCAGATAAGCCATTTGTCCGCGTTTCTTAATGGCAGCAGTGTTAATCGGTGGATCTGAGAACACTTCTGCACTTTCAAGCGTTGCAGGCTTCCGATAAATCGAGGCAGTCTCTCCAAACTGAACAACGCGGCCTTCTTTGAGTGTTGCAGTGTGACCACCCAACATCAAAGCCTCAAGTGGTTCAGTGGTGGCGTAAACCACGGTAGCCCCTGTATCAGCGAACAACTTTGGTAAATCGTCCCGCAATTCTTCGCGCAGCTTATAGTCAAGATTGGCTAACGGTTCATCCAGTAATACGAGTTCAGTGCCTTTGACAAGTGCCCTTGCTAAAGCCGTTCTTTGCTGTTGTCCGCCTGAAAGTTCACTCGGCAGACGATTGAGCATGGGCGTCAGTTTTAACAGGTCGGCGAAGCGGTGAACCTTCTCTTTGATAGCATTTTTAGACAGGCCGGCAACTTTTAAAGGTGAGGCAATATTGTCATAGACCGAAAAACTGGGGTAATTGATAAAAGCCTGGTAAACCATGGCAACACTGCGTTTCTGTACCGCAACTCCGGTCACGTTCCGATCTTTGGTCCAGATCTCTCCCGTCGTTGGTTTTTCCAGTCCTGCCATTAACCGCATCAGGGTAGTTTTACCACTGAGTGTAGTACCTAAAAGAATATTAAATCCACCGGGTTTAAGTACCAGATTCGTTTCATATATATGCGTCTCCGCCCCAACCCGAAATGTTACATCTCTTAATTCAATAGTCATTCAGCCATCCCTTATGTGATATTATTAGTTATCACCAGCATATCACTGTGGTCTACTAAAAATTCCGCTACACGTTCTGTAGTTGTTCCAATGTTAATATACGTTGAAGAATTATCCGGGATGATTATATCGCAATGTTTTTAATAACCATGGGGCCTGCTTTTATTACAGGCCCCACGGTCCCGACACTTATCTTTGGTTATTTACCGGATACTATTTCTTCCAGCGTTTAACCAGTTCATCATAGCTGATGGTCTCTCCCTGTGGCTTTTCATTGTCAACCTTAGCCTTGGGTGAACCGGGCTTACTGAGCCATTCGTTCGGATCACTTTTCGGATTCAGGCGCGGACCACAACCACCATAGGTGTTGGCTTTTTCATCTGCTTTCTGCATACGCGCCATAACCAGATCCATTTCTTCAGCCAGACGATCCATAGCCTGCTGTGGAGTAAATGCACCGGAGTTAACATCACCTATCTGCTGCCACCAGATTTGTGCCAACTTGGGATAATCAGGCACGTTGACACCGGTGGGTGACCACATAACCCTGTCAGGTGAGCGATAAAATTCAACCAGCCCGCCAAGCTTAGGTGCACGCTCAGTAAATGAGTCATGATTGATGGTGCTTTCACGAATAAATGTCAGGCCGACATGGCTTTTCTTGACATCCACGGTCTTAGAGACCACAAACTGTGCATACAGCCACGCAGCTTTACGACGGTCAACAGGCGTTGACTTGAACAATGTCCAGGAACCGGCATCCTGATAGCCCAGTTTCTGTCCTTCCACCCAGTAAGGACCATGTGGAGAGGGAGCCATGCGCCATAGCGGCTTACCACTGTCGTCAACGGTATTATTACCTTCGGACTTAGGGGCCACCATGGATGCGGTGAATGCAGTGTACCAGAAAATTTGCTGAGCTACGTTACCTTGTGACAGGGCAGGCAGAGACTGATAAAAATCATAACTGGCCGCACCAGGAGGAGCATATTTACGAAGCCACTCATCCCATTTACGAATGGCGTAAACAGCGGCAGGTCCATTCGCAGCACCACCGCGTGAAACTGAAGCACCCACAGGGTTGCAGCTGCCTTTTTCCATACGAATACCCCATTCATCTACTGGGATACCATTGGGTAAACCTTTGCTGCCGGCCCCGGCCATGGATAACCATGCATCTGTCATACGCCAGCCAAGGTCTGGAGCACGCTTACCGTAATCCATATGTCCAAAAACTTTTACACCATCAATTTCTTTGACTTTAACCGAAAAGAATTCAGCAATATCTTCATAAGCTGACCAGTTAACGGGTACGCCTAGATCGTAGCCATAGATTTCTTTGAATTTCTTTTGCAGCTCAGGACGATCGAACCAGTCTTTACGGAACCAGTACAGGTTGGCAAACTGCTGATCAGGTAATTGATAGAGCTTACCATCAGGTCCGGTAGTAAATGATTTACCTACGAAGTCATCCACATCCAGCGATGGATTGGTGACATCTTTACCTTCGCCACCCATCCAGTCCGACAGGTTAACTGCCAGTTGCAGGCGAGAATGAGTACCAATTAAATCTGAATCGTTGATATAAGCATCATACAGATTTCGCTTGGTCTGCATCTGTGTTTGAACGGCCTGGACTACTTCACCTTCACCAAGCAACTGGTGGTTGACTTTAATTCCGGTGATTTCTTCGAAGGCTTTGGTAAGTATTTTGGACTCATATTCATGTGTTGGAATCGTTTCCGATAACACATTAATTTCCATACCATTGAAAGGTTTGGCAGCGTTAACGAACCACTCCATTTCCTTCAGCTGTTCACTTTCAGATAAAGCTGATGGTTGGAATTCATCATTAACCCATTTTTTTGCCTCGTCCATACCGGCGTAGACATTTTGAACGCTCAGTGCAGCTACAGCAGCAATCAATGCAAACTTCTTCAACATGAGGTCTCCTCCTATATCTATTGGTTGATCTGATTTGCGAAAAATACACTCGCTTTTTCGCAATGTCAATTATAATGAACTCGTAAAAAAGTCGATTGCAGCTATAGATGGCTAAGTTAAAAAGTTTGATATACAAGGCGCAGTGTTTTTATCAGTGCTGAGACAATACATATGGTATGTCCCGGTGCTGATAAAAACCTGCAACGCCGTAGATCGAACTTTTTACGACGCCATCAATTATACATTTTCGAAATGTTCGAAAATTGATAAGTAATCGCTCAATGAGTTCATTCTAACTTTTCCAGAATATCACTCCTTTCCCCATTAATCCCAAATAACCTATCATTTTTTTGCCGCTTTTCCCATAAGTTCTTTGCAAACTTCAACCACTCAATACAAAAAACAGGTTGACGACATATACCGTAACCCGACAAGTCGGAAAACTTTTTAGTTACGCTGGTTAAGTGCCTTGATACAGAGATTAACCACTTGAATTAAATAGCACTTTAGATTTTCTTGTTTTTTATTACAGCTTTTATTGAGTAAGGCACTAAACTGTTTTTGTATTTTACAGGAATTTTATCAGGAGAAATACAATGCCGGCACATATACTTGCAATTGACCAGGGAACAACCTCCAGCCGTGCAATTATCTTTAATGATCAGTTTGAGATAATCGCATCAGCTCAGCAGGAATTTGAACAGTTTTTTCCACAATCCGGCTGGGTAGAACATGACCCCGAGGAAATCTGGAGCAGTACTCTTGCCACCTGCCAAAAGGCGCTGAAAAAATCAGCCCTCTCTGTCATCGATATTGCAGCTATCGGCATCACAAATCAGAGAGAGACCACTGTCGTCTGGGATAGAGATACAGGAAAGACTATTCATAAAGCTATTGTATGGCAGGATCGCAGAACCGCAGAGTTCTGTCGAAAGTTAAAGGACTCCGGACATGAGCAGATGATTACCTCGAAAACCGGACTCCTGCTAGACCCCTATTTTTCAGGCACCAAGCTCCACTGGATCCTTAATAATGTTGAAGGGGCTAAAGAAAATGCAGAAGCAGGAAAGCTCGCCTTCGGCACCATCGACACTTTTCTCCTCTGGCGGCTGACCGGCGGAAAAGAGCACTTAACGGATGCCACCAATGCCTCCCGTACAATGCTCTACAATATCCACGATAACAGATGGGATAAAGAACTCCTGGAACTCCTCGACATTCCACTATCACTTCTACCAGAAGTAAAAGATTCCTCTGCCGATTTCGGCGTCACTGATAAGACCCTTTTTGGTGATTCAATCCCCATTCGCGGGATCGCCGGCGACCAACAGTCAGCGCTGGTAGGTCAGGCATGTTTTGAGCCGGGAATGATTAAGTCCACCTATGGCACCGGTTGCTTTATTGTGCTCAATACCGGTGAACAGGCTGTCATATCAACCAATAAATTACTCACTACCATCGGCTATCGATTAAACGGAGTCACAACCTATGCCCTTGAAGGCTCCATCTTTGTAGCAGGAGCGGCAGTCCAGTGGATGCGGGATGCAATGGGGCTTATTAAGACCGCCTCAGACACTGGTTCACTTGCCCGCCAGGCTGATGTTAACCAGGACGTTTATCTGGTACCTGCCTTTACCGGACTTGGGGCACCTCACTGGGATCCTGATGCCCGTGGAGCAATCTTCGGTATCACCAGAGCAACAGGCCCCGCGGAACTCTCACGGGCAGCGCTTGAATCTGTCTGCTACCAGACCCGCGACCTTCTTGACGCAATGCGGGGAGACTGGAAAGAGATGGGGGAGACGGTACTGAGAGTGGATGGCGGCATGGTGGCCTCAAATTATACCATGCAGTTTCTCGCAGATATCCTCAGTGCGCCTGTTGACCGGCCAATAGTTCTTGAAACAACAGCAGTGGGTGCAGCCTACCTTGCCGGGTTGTACGGGGGGATCTTCCCGCCTCCAGCAGAATTGGGTACTACATGGAAACGGGACAGGCGCTTTGAACCTTCCCTGGCTGAAGAGCTGAGAATGAGAAAGTACAACGGCTGGAAGGATGCTGTCAGCAGGACTTTGACTGTCAAAGAAGAATAGAACTCATATAACTCATGATGCTATCTAGTGTATCACTGATGGAACCAGGTGTACCATATTAACGACAGCTCGAGGCATCACCACGTTTCCCGCAAGCTCCCCTGGCATCACAGTTTACATAACCATTCGGACATGGCCTTTGTCGATCATAGTCCCAGAAAATATTTCCAGGAGGATGCCCGCCACTGCCACCTCCCCTATTTCGACAGGTGGCCTCATTGCCCCGGCGCCCACAATCACCGGAAGCGTCGCAGTTCACGTAGCCGCGGGCACAAGGCCTGTTGGCACTGTAATCCCAATAGATATCTCCACGGGGATGAGAAGGAGCCCTGTCCCCTTCCCAGTTGCCATTGTTCTGACCACCCTGATTACAGTCAAAATTGGGGGTATACATAATGGATGCATAGCGCCCCTGGGTGGTGCGAACGGCTATACACTGGCGGCTTCGATTATCACGCCAATAGCTGTAGGCACTGTAGCCCGACTTGTCGGTGCGAATCCACCTGTACCCACGGTGCTCCATCTGTCTTTCGGCATCACGTCCTTTGGCACCGATCAAATCCTGCAAATTAGGGACCTGTCCCTGACCATAGTCGGCTCCAGGCGATGAATAACTTGAGCGGCCAACGGTAAACTCAGCACGACACCCCCTGTCAACCCAGATCCCACCTCGATCGTAGCCCCAGGTTCTCCCTTCAATGCACTCATGTGACGAAAGCTGCCGACTCAGCCTGACCTGATCTTCCGTATTAACCCGGCAGTATGTATATTGAGAGTCACGACTGCTACAGGTTATATAGCGTGAATCCGCCCAAAGCGGGTGAGAAAAAAGCAGTATAGCAATGGCAACAAAAAACACTTTAGATGACATATTAGAACTCATTTAAGCCCCCCGACAAAAATAATAAGAGACTGCTGCAGCAGCACATCTCAATATAATGATAATCAATATCATTCATACTATCGATTGAGTTTTGCAATGTCAAGAAGATTTAATTTTGGTAATTGATATTGCAGTAATGATCTTTGCCAATCATAATGGCGCCGTAAAAGTTTCGGCTACAGCTGAGTCTACTTTCGAACGAAATTTATACGATTTTCACTTGAACTATTCAGTTAACTGGATTACACATTATCAGAGATAAAAATTCTGCCACCCTTCAGCAACATGACACAAAAACCTAAAGAACAGAGAATTGAAACTGAAGTCCTGATAATCGGTGCTGGTGTTACCGGTGCGGGTATCATGCGCGACCTTGCACTCAGGGGAGTGCAATCCCTTCTTATAGACAGAAAGGATCTGTGCGCAGGTGCATCCGGCGGAAACCATGGCCTGCTCCATTCAGGAAGCAGGTATATCTCCAGTGATCTTCATTCCGCAATTGAATGCAGGGAGGAAAGCACTATCCTCAAGCATGTCGCCTCTCAATGCATTGAAGAGACAGGGGGACTTTTTGTTGCTGTCGAAGGCGATGATCCCGGCTTTGCGGAGAACTTTGCTGCATTGTGCCAGCCGGCAGGAATAGCCTGTGATCAAATCTCCTGCGCTGATGCGAAAAAACTCGAACCGCTGTTATCCGATAGGCTCTTCAAAGCATACAGAGTCCCGGACGCAACTATCGATCCATTTCGTCTGGCACTGCTCAATGTAGCTCATGCTCAAATGCTGAATAACAGTTCTTTTCGCCCCCATACCGAAATTCTCCTCTTCACTGTCAAAGATGGAAAAATAGAGAGTGCAACATGCAGGGATAACCGGACAAACACCACCCTAACTATTTACGCCAAACAGTATATAAATGCAGGCGGAGCCTGGGCCATGAACATCGCTCAGCTGGCCGGCTGTAAAGATGTCAGTCTGCTCTACTCCAAAGGAACCCTGCTTGTCAGCCATGACCGTTTAACAACCCATGTGATCAACCGATTACGGCCTCCAGGTGACGGTGACATCCTGGTACCCGGAGGAACTGTATCCGTTCTCGGCACCACCTCGATACGTGTCGACGATCTTGAAACGGTCAAGCCGACTGTTGCAGAAATTGATATCAACGTCCGGGAAGGAGCCGCCATGATACCGACTCTTGCAGCAGCCCGGTATATCAGGGCATTTTCCGGAGTACGTCCCCTCCTGCAGTCCGCAGGCGGCAGTGACGACAGAGAAGCAACCAGGGGGTTTGCCCTCCTGGACCACTCCACACAAAACCTTTCTAATTTCAGTACAATAACGGGTGGTAAACTGACCACTTACAGACTGATGGCTGAGAAAACATGCGACCTGGTTGCCGAACGACTGAATAACAGCGAGCCATGTCAAACCCATATAACTCCTCTGCCCGACGAAGAAAGTTGCAAATGGACTGAACCCGGAGCTTCACCAAAATACTGGTACAAAGCCAATGACCCCGAAGACATGATTCTTTGTGAATGTGAAATGGTACCTCAGTCGGCAATAGATGAAATTGTCAAGGATGCACCCGGTGCCGAAAAAGAGATGACCCTTAAAGCCATTGCTCTCAGATCCCGTGCAGGCAAGGGTCCGTGCCAGGGTTCATTCTGCGGTATCCGTATTGCCTCCTACCTCTATGACCAGGGCCATTACCACGATACAACAGGACTTATCCATATGCGTGATTTCTTTAACGAACGTTTCAAAGGAACACGCACCGTCACTTGGGGCCTGCAGGCTGCCCAGATGGAACTGGCGGAAGCATTGCATTGTGGGTTGCTGGGGCTGGATAATATCAATGATGATTGATGGCGTCGTAAAAAGCCCGATCTCCTGCGTTGTAGGTTTTTGACAGATACTTGTATATCGAACTTTTTAACTTAGCCATCTATAACTTTGAATGACCTTTTTACGAGTCTATCATAACTGAACAACAAGGTTTTACCTGGAGATGTAGTACATGATTGAAGAAGACCGAAACTTTACTGCAGAACTGGCGGTTATCGGTACCGGTCTTGCCGGTTTTGCCGCATCGATCTTTGCCCTGAAACGAGATATCAAAACCGCCCAGATCGGCAATACCGGTGCTGTGGCCTATACCACGGGATATCTTGATCTGCTGGGCTCCCTTTCCCCCGATTACCCTTCCTCAATAGAAGACCCGTGGCAGGGAATAGAACAGCTGAAAGATTCCCATCCGGGGCATCCACTTTGTCGCATTCCTAAAACTGATATTTTCACAGCTTTTGAACAATTTACCAGTTTTCTGGGGGAATGCGGAATCACCTACACCCCTCCCGAAAAATCAAATATCCGTGTCCTCACGCCCGCCGGAACCCTCAAGCCCACCCTCTGTGTTCCCTCTACCATGAAGGTCGGTTCTACAGCCTTTTCTCAGAAAGAACCCTGTGTCATTATCGACTTCAAAGGCCTCAAAGGTTTCAGCAGTCGTCAGGTTGTGGCCAACTTGAAAGACAAATGGCCGAAACTCAGCAGCAGACGGGTAGAGTTCCCTGATATGGCTTCTGGTGAAATATACCCGGAGGTCATGGCACGTTCTCTGGAAGTTCCTGCAACACGTGAAAAACTCGCCAAAATCTTGGTTGAAGCAGCGGAAGATGCAAAAATTATAGGTTTACCGGCAATTCTCGGGATGCATACACCGGATCTGGTGAGAGAGAAGATGGAGCAGCTTACCGGGCTGCAGATATTTGAGATTCCAACAATGCCGCCATCTGTTCCCGGAATTCGGCTGCGTGAGATGTTCGAACAACTCCTTCCCCAAAAGGGAGTCATCCTTATCCCGCAACAGAAAGTAGACAAACTGGTATTTATTGAGGACGGCGCTCAACTTTCTCTGAGCGATTCATTTGGCCCGATAACAATTCATTCAAAGAGTGTTATTCTCGCCACCGGTCGTTTTCTTAGTGGAGGCCTGGAGGCAAGCATTGATGGTGTAAGCGAACCTCTGCTTAACCTCCCCGTTACTCAACCGGCTTCAAGGAGAAAATGGTACAGAGAAAAATATACAGACTATCGTGGTCATTCAGTCAACAGTGCAGGCATTGAAGTTGATTCCAGCTTCAGACCACTTGATAGCCGCGGCCAACCTTACAGCAAAAACCTCTTTGCAGCTGGTGTTATTCTTGCCCACCAGGACTGGATTCGAGGGCGCTGCGGAGCTGGCGTGGCTATAGCCACAGCATATAAGGCTGTAGAAGAAGTGGAAAAACTCTTAACATAAAAGGTTCCTGGCTTCACAAGGAAGTGGCATGACGGAAACAACAATACCTATAATCAATTTTAAAGAAAAAGCTGAAGAACTGCTGCCTGAAGGTGCCAGCTTCGAAGCCTGCCTAACCTGCGGACTCTGCTCTTCCGGCTGCCCTGCATCCGGCATAGAAAACATGGATCCCCGTAAATTTATCCGCATGGCCATGCTTGGCATGGACAAAGAACTTTCCACCAGTAAATGGGTGTGGGCATGCACTCAATGCAAACGGTGTCAGCATGTCTGCCCCATGAGCATCGATGTCTCCCAGCTGGTTTTTCTTGCCCGCTCCAACTGGCCCCAGGAAAAAAAACCGGCCGGTATCGTGCGCTCATGCCAGCTCATCCAGTCAACCGACTCTACCAGTGCCATGGGGCTGCCTCCTGAGGATTTTGTCTTTGTGGTACAAGATGTCCTTGAAGAAGTCCGCGAACTGCAGCCGGAGTTTAAAAATTTGCAGGCACCGATGGATAAAAAAGGTGCACATTTCTTCGTCAACCAGAATTCCCGTGAACCGATGAGTGAACCTGACGAAATGGTGCCGCTCTGGAAAATCTTCGATATTGTCGGTGCCGACTGGACTTACTCATCCAGGGCATGGGCTGCGGAAAATTTCTGCATGTTTTCAGGCAATGAAGAGGCGTGGCGCGAGGTGATCCAGAAGAGAGTCGATGCAGTGAATGAGTTGGGTTGTGAGGTATGGCTGAACACCGAATGCGGCCACTCCTACTATACAATGTGGAATGGTATAAACAGGTTTGGTATGGAGGCGGATTTCAAGCTTGAAAGCCTTGTGACCTATTATGCCAGGTGGATCCGTGAAGGAAAATTACCCGTCAATTCAGATTGGAACAGGAAGAACATTATTTTCACCGTTCAGGATCCCTGCATGATTGTTCGAAAAGCTTATGGGGAATCGATTGCTGAAGATATGAGATTTGTAACAAAATCTCTGGTGGGTGAGGAGAATTTCATCGACATGCAGCCTAATCGCAGTGCCAACTATTGTTGCGGCGGAGGCGGTGGATTCCTGCAGGCGGGCATGACTGAACATCGCAGAACCTATGGCAAACGAAAATTTGACCAGATTGCAGCAACCGGGGCGAGCTATGTGCTCACCCCCTGCCATAACTGTCATTCCCAGATGGAGGATATCGGTCATCACTATGGAGGCAACTACGGGGTCGTCCATTTCTGGACCCTTATCTGTCTCTCTCTTGGCATTCTGGGAGAAAACGAGAGAACCTATCTCGGTCCGGATCTGCTTGAATGTATATAAGCCGATAGCCTACAAGATGGTCTAAGTAAGTATCAATAATGCGAACCGGCAGTTTCTCTTCTTTCTCCAACAAAAAAATTAGAAAGGATAATCATGGGACATATCTCTCCTATTAAAAGATATATATAAATGTAATTATTTGATTTTTTATTCTCTGTACTTGTGTAAAAACCCTTCTATAAAATCAACATTAAATAATACCGCCTGGCATGTAAATTCTTCGCAAAGGTGTGGCGGATTGTGAGAAGAAAAACCTTCCGGCCGCAAGACATCACATAACAAACTATTGTACCGGTTTTCAAATTGTTGAGCAAACTCGTTACAGGAATTTACAATATCATTGTCTGAAATATCCATTCTTCTTCCAAGAATACCCAGAAACATTAAAGTGCCTTCAACCAAACCACATTGAGCCCCGTATTGTCCTGCACCATGCATCCCAAGAGCCGAATCTATAATTTGATCAGATAATTCAATGTCATATTTTTCTGATAAAATTTTAAGATTAGTAGTGGCACAATTAATGTCATCATTCCAGTAATATTCTTTTACTTTTTTTTGTATAAATTCTATAGGTTCCATATGTTTATTCCAGGTTTTCATTTCAGAATCTCTTGGAGTCTCGTCCCTCGCTTACCTGTTTCTTAGTTTCCAATAATCTGTTTTTTTGGTCTATTGCACTGTATGGACAATATGAAAAGAAAGCTAATCGTATGATGTGATTACGCTGATCAAATAATCTGATGACTTTTTGAGAGACAAAAAATATGGAGCTTTATCAACTTCGTACATTTGCAGCCGTTGCCAAAACAAAACATTTAACTCAGGCTGCTGAGCAGTTAGCTATCAGTCAGCCTGCAGTAAGTGCGCAAATAAAGGCTCTGGAGGAAGAATTTCATTTATTATTGTTTGTCAGGACGTCCAAGGGAATGTTATTAACCCCAGAGGGAAAAATATTGCTTCGGTATGCAGAAAAGGTGCTTGCTGACAGTGAAACGTTACTCAAACAAGCCATGATCCTACAAACTGAAATACATGGTACAGTGCGGCTTGGGCTCAATGAAGGCGAAAAGTTTTTAAAAATAGAACAGCTGTGCAGTTTTTCGGCCACCAAATACAAAGGGTTGAAATTTCATATCCGAAACAGCAATTCAAGTGTCATTCTTCAAGATATTAGTGAGAATAAGTTAGATTGTGGTTTTGTATTTGGCGAAATTCCTGATAAAAATATTTCTGGTATTTTTCTAAAAACTCAACAGATAAAAGTTATTGCTCCAGTAGCATGGAAAGAGCGTATTGTCGATGCGACATGGGAAGATTTAATTAAACTTCCATGGGCCTGGCAATTTTCTGATTGCCCTTACCGAAGGATTGCACAAGAATTTTTAAAATCTCATAATCTCAATTTACCTGAATCAACATTTTTAGCAGATCAAGATCGTACCATTATTGCTTTTGTCTCGTCAGGAACCACTCTGGGGATGGTAAAAGAATCGGATGCTTCCCACGCTGCAAAGAAAGGAAAGGTTGTAATCTGGCAAAAGGACTGCCTGGAGCTAAACCTATATTTCGTGTTCAAACATGATCGCCAAGAAGAACCATTAATCCAGGCTGTGTTGCAGATCGTTCAAAACGTATGGCGATAAAAGAAATAATTTTGGGGAAACTCAGAGATGGTATGTAAACTGCAATACCCTCCTACTCACAATCCTATCTATCAATAGACTTCATTCTCTTGATGTTTCCAGCCATGGAGGCCCCAGAGGAGTGAAAGCAGGCCAAGTGCTGTCAGACAGGCAGCTGTCCAGGCAACCCAGGTGATGCCCCCTATCTTCCATAAAGTTGCGCCTGTAAGAATGCCGATCATCCTGCCTACACCGGAGGTGGCATAAAACCCTGCCATCATGGTTGCCCGGGCCCGGGGCATAATCTCAGTGCTCAGAGAAAAACTGCAGACCATCGACAGTTCAAAAGAGAGAAATACCATAAACATGCCGGCCAGTGCCAGGGGAAGGGTTTGACCGACAAAAGGCAGCAAGATATAGGATATGACAGCCAGCACAAGTCCCATGATTACTGCCCGTTTCAACCCCAGCCGATCTGCAAAAAGAGCTGTCAGCGATTCACCGCAGAGCTCAGCTGCGCCGATTACCACAGTACTGAAACCGAGGGTGAGCAGTGTGACATGAAAACCCTGCTCAAGCCAAACCCCATAGACAACAAAGAGACTGTCATTGGCGATTGAAATCCAGAAGCCGAAGCCAAGCATCCCAGCAGCCGGACGGATCTTTATCAGCTGCTTCAGGGACGAGAACAATCCTCTACTGCTCTTCACAGAATCGTTACTCTTCCTGTCTGCCGGAATAATCCGGTTTATACTTACCCAGCCAACCAGTCCGAGAAGTGAAAGAATATAGAAGGAAAAGACCAGGCCAGCCTGATCGATCACCAGGCCAAGAAGTGGAATACCTATCAGAGTGCTGCCTGCCCACGACATCTCAACGACACCTATCACCCTGCCACGCCGATGAAATGGTACATTATTGCCGATAAATGCCTGCACAGCGGGATCAAAAATTGTTTTGCCAAAACTTGCCACCAGCAACCCGAGGAAGACTATCCAGTATAGAGGGAAAATACCACAGAGCAACATGCCGACAAATAAAAGCGCCATCCCCGTTTTCATCATGGCCCGATACCCAAATCGATCAGCCAGAGGCCCGCAGAAAAGCCCCAGAATGGAAGTAAACTGACCTGCTGCAATAATAGTGGTAATGGCCGTCAAAGGAACTTCGAGCCCACGACTGAGGACGGGGGCAAAAGGGTAAACAAACCGACGACCCGTATTGATCAGCAGCTTAAACAAGGCCAGAGCAATAACCTGTTTAAAAAGGGGAGCTTCTTTAGCCTGTGGTTGTTGGGGTAAATCTTGCGTGGTCAATCTCTTTCTCTAGCCAGCTTGGAATAAAATTTCTGATGCTGAAGTGACTTACGGATACAGGCGATGAACAATCCATTTCCAGGGGAAAAGCATTGAAACATGTTTCTGGTAGAGTCGGTAGTTCTCACCATATTCTGCCAGAATCTTCCTCT
>LGVF01020486.1_pt1 | contig 17003 bp, 18 predicted proteins | sample 469901 | NCBI WGS metagenome assembly LGVF01 (sample SAMN03893561, study PRJNA290197) | marine sediment metagenome | material: sediment; isolation source: combined push core samples #3730, #5133, and #5579 collected at Hydrate Ridge | place: Pacific Ocean: Hydrate Ridge
CGGCAAGCTCTGCTCCAACTGGGTGATGGGCGAAGTCCTGCGCGCCTTGAATGACAACAATTCAACCATCGATGACTGCCCGGTGACGCCGCAACTGCTGGGCGGCATGCTGAAGCGCATCGACGACAAGACCATATCTGGCAAGATCGCCAAAAAGGTCTTCGACGCCATGTGGCAATCGGGCAAGGATGCCGATACCATTATCGAGGAGCAGGGGCTCACGCAGGTTTCTGATCTGAGTGCCATCGAACCCCTAGTTGACGAAGTGATTGCTGCCAATCCCGGCCAGGTTGCCGAGTACCGCGGCGGCAAGGAAAAGCTGCTCGGCTTCTTCGTCGGCCAGATCATGAAGGCCAGCAAGGGCAAGGCCAATCCGGGGGCTCTCAATGAACTGTTGAAAAAGAAGCTGGCGGGGGATTAATTCAGGCTTCTGAGCACATTGATGCATTCGCAAAAACATATAGGATGGCTAAGCAAAGATTTCGTCCTACAAGGCCTGGTGTTTTTTCAGGGGTTCCAGGCATACATCTCGTATGTCGAGGTCCTGAAAAAACGCCGTAACGCCGTAGGGCAGACTTTTTGCGACGCCATCATGATTCAGCGTCCGGGAGATCTTGCATGTCCATCAAACCGATAGAATACCGCGACGGCATCTGCCGCATGATCGATCAGCGCCTGCTGCCGACCCAGGAAGTCTGGCTCGAATACACCGACTACCAGGGTGTAGCCGAGGCGATTCAGACCATGGTGGTGCGCGGCGCGCCGGCCATTGGCGTGGCGGCGGCCTTCGGTGCCGCCTTTGGCGCTCGGGATATCCTGGCCGATAATTTTGCCGCCTTCACCGACCAGTTCGAGCAGGTTTGTGCCGTCCTCGCCGCAACTCGCCCAACGGCCGTCAACCTGTTCTGGGCACTGGACCGCATGCAGCGCATCGCTAAGGAACATCATGAACTGCCACTGGCCCAGCTCAAGGAGCGTCTGCTGCAGGAAGCACTGGATGTCGCCGCAGAGGATGAGCAGATCAACCGCACCATGGGCGCTCACGGCGCGCCGCTGATCGGTGACGGCAGCCGGGTCTTGACCCACTGCAACGCCGGGGCGCTGGCCACCGGCGGCTACGGCACCGCCCTCGGCGTGATTCGCGCCGCCGTCGAATCCGGCAAAAAGATCATGGTCTACGCCGACGAGACTCGGCCCTTTTTGCAGGGATCCCGGCTCACCGCCTGGGAACTACACCAGGACGGCATTCCGGTCACCCTGATCTGCGATAACATGGCTGGCGCACTGATGAGCCAGGGAGAAATCGACTGCGTGATCGTCGGCGCCGACCGCATTGCCGCCAACGGCGATGTGGCCAACAAGATCGGTACCTACACCGTAGCGGTGCTGGCTAAAGAGCACAACCTTCCCTTTTACGTCGCCGCGCCCATCTCAACCATCGACCCGACCCTCGCCGACGGCAGCCTGATCCCCATCGAAGAACGGGACGAGAGAGAAGTTACCCACTGTGCCAACACCCGGCTGGCGCCAGAAGGTATAGCCGTGCGCAACCCGGCCTTCGACGTCACCCCGGCTCGATTGATCAGCGCTATCATCACCGAGCGGGGCGTTGCTCACGGTGATTATCAGAATGCTCTGGCCGAATTGCTGGCAAAACAGGACTGATGCCTATGCAACCAGACTTGCCGACGTCCCAACTGGTTGACGGCTTACGCAAGCAGGACCAGGAGGGTTTAGCCAGCCTGCTCACAACCTGCGGCTATCAGGAGTCAAATAAAAGTGCCGCCAACTTGTTACTGCTGCAGGAGCACGGTCTCAGCGAAAAACAGCTGACCGAGCTGACCCGAACCGCTCTGGCAAGCGCCGCCCCCGACCAAGCCCTCAATGCCCTTGAACGCCTCGCCAGCGGTCTGAACAGCGAGCATCTTTGCGCTCTGCTGGCAAAGTCCACCTGTTGCGAGGTGCTGCTCACCGTGCTCGGTGCTTCCCAGTTCCTGGCCACTATTTTGTTTCGGCACAACACCCTGCTCGACAGCCTTTTTCTCGAGGAGGGATACCGCCAGGCCAAAGACCATTCGGCCATGCTCGCTGAGCTACAGCAAAGAATCCCCCAAGGGTCTTCCTTCGAAGACCTACAGCAAGGCCTGCGCCACTTTAAACAGCAGGAAATCCTGCGAATCGCCACCCGCGACCTGACGGGCCTGACCGATCTGGCCGCTACCACCGCAGAGCTCTCAGACCTGGCTTCTGCCACCCTGCAACGCTCCTATAAGATCTGCGACGAACTGCTGCGCGAACGTTTTGGCGCCCCCCTGCTCGGCCCTGATAGCGACCAGTCTGGCGCCGAAGCCGACTTTACCGTCCTTGCCATGGGCAAATTCGGCGGTTGCGAGCTTAACTTTTCCTCGGATATCGATCTGATTTATTGCTACAGCTGCGACCAGGGCGAAACGACCGGCATCGTCGATGGCGACGCCGTGCACAACCGCATCCACCTGCACCAGTACTTTGTAAAGCTGGGAGAGAAGATCAACCAGGCCATGCACCAGGTCACAGCCGACGGCTTCGTGTTTCGCGTCGATCTGCGCCTGAGGCCCGAAGGACGCTCCGGTGAAATTGCCAGCTCCCTGCGCGCCACCGAATCCTATTACGAGCACTGGGGTCAAAGCTGGGAACGTTCGGCCATGCTTAAAGCCCGACCGGTAGCCGGCAGCCTCGATTTCGGCTGGCAGCTCTTACAAAACCTTGAACCCTTTATCTACCGCAGGTATCTCGATTACACCATGATCGACGATCTCAAGGTAATGAAGCAGAAGATCGATCACAATCTTACCCGCGAGCGGGAAGGCGAACTCAATCTCAAGCTCGGCCGAGGCGGAATTCGTGAAATCGAATTCTTTATTCAGGCACTACAGATCATTCATGCCGGCAAGCACCCAGCCCTGCGGGAAAAAAACTCCCTGCGCGCCCTGTGCTTGCTGCAAAGCCACGGCCTGATCGACGCCGATACAACAGTAATTCTCAGCGAAGCGTACACCTTTTTACGCACCGTCGAGCATCGCATCCAGGTGGTGCAGGAGCGCCAAACCCATAATCTGCCCACCGATGAAATAGAATTCGAACGTCTCGGCCGACGCTGCGGATATATCGACAGCTCCGAGTTCCGCCAGGTCTTGGAGAGCTACCGCCAAGAAGTGGAGGCGATCTACCACGACCTATTTTACACCAGCGAAGAGGAGGCGGAAGCCGTGCCGGCAGAGGTCACCTACCTGTTCGATCCGGCGGCCGAGCCTGCCGAACTGCAGGAACTGCTAAAAACCAAGGGGTTCGATGATCCGGTCGGTGCCTATGACACCCTTCTCGCCCTACGGGATGGCCCACCCAGGCACCCCCTTTCCCCGCAGGCCCGTCGCCATTTCAACCGTCTTGCACCGCTGCTGCTATGCGAGGTCATTGCTCTGCCGGAACCGGACATGGCCTTCCGCAATCTGGAACGCTTTCTCGGCGCCCTGCGCGCTCGAGCAACCTTCTTCGCCCTGTTGGCCGAAAATCGTCCCCTGATCAAGCTGCTGGTCTCCCTGTTCGGCACCAGCCAGTTTCTGTCCCGGATCCTCATTCAGCACCCCGGCACCCTCGACTTTTTGGTTGCCATCCAGGATAGCGACCCGGAAAAAGCCCGCGACCGGCTGGAATCCGACCTGGACAAACACCTTGAGCGGGCCAGTGACTACGAAGAGAAGCTCGATGCCTTGCGCCACTTTCATAATGAGGAACTGTTGCGCGTGGCCCTTTGCGACCTTCGCGGAGACCTTTCGGTACAGCAGAGTCCCGGGCAGCTCTCCCTGCTGGCCGAGATCTGCTTGCAGCAGGCCACGGATATGGCCCGCCAAGAGCTGCTGGCCCGGTACGGCCTGCCAACCTGCCAGGACGCCAACGGCAACGAACAAGAAGCCGCTTTCGCCATAGTGGCCCTGGGCAAACTCGGTGGCCGCGAAATTAATTACCATTCGGACCTGGACATCATCTTCATCTATGAGGATCAGGGCCAGACTCAAGCGGCTGAAGACAGCGACCCGGCTCTGTTTAAAGTTCGCAGCAACCAGGAATACTTTTCCCGCCTGGCACAGCGGATCATCTCGGTGCTCTCGTTGTTTACCAGCGAAGGCAGCGTCTACCAGATCGACACCAGGTTGCGCCCCTCAGGCCAGCAGGGGCCCCTGGTCAGCAGCCTGCCAGCCTTTCGCGGCTACCATCAGCAGTCGGCTCAGCTGTGGGAACGCCAGGCCCTGATCAAGGCCCGGGTGGTGGTTGGCCCAACCACCTTCGCCAAAAACATCAATCAGCTTCAGCAAGAAATTGTTTTTGGACAACCGCTCCCAGAGAATTCCCGGCAGGAAATTTACCACCTGCGACAGCGCATGGAGAGTGAACTGGCCAAGGAAAACCGTACTCATTACAACATCAAAACCGGCCGCGGCGGCCTGGTGGATGTGGAATTTCTGGTTCAGTACCTGCAATTGCTCCATGGTGGCAACGATTCCAGCTTACGCTCGCCCAATACCCTCGAGGCCTTGCAGGACCTACAACAGACCAAACATCTCGATGATCAGGAAACCCGTCTGCTGACCGAGGGTTATCTGTTTCTGCGCCGCTTGGAAAACAAGCTGCGTCTGGTGCACGATCAATCGATCAACCAACTGGCCAGCGACAAAGACTACTTGGCCAAACTAGCCCAGCGGCTCGACTATCCAGGACCCAAACCCGAAGAGCAGCTGCTAGCCGATTACCAGCAGACGACGGAAAATATTCGCGCCATTTTTGACCGTTATCTGGCATCGACCTGAGGCAGCAAGTTCATCATCCCGGCGCTCAACCCGTATATCACAAAAAAGACCTCCCAATTTACGGAAGGTCTTTTTGCGTATACATAGTATGACATCGACCTCGGAGCCGAAAACGGCCCATGGCAACGATGCCTGTTTACCGTAATCGTTAAGGCTGTAACTTTTCGACCCGATAGCCTCGTTTCCGCAGTTCCGCCACCAGGCCGTCGTCACCGACCAAGTGACCGACCCCGACCAGGATCAGTTCTGTTTCGGGGCTTGCGATATAGGTTTCGAAAAAAGGCAGCCAGGCCGCATTGCGCGCGCTGAACAGGGTGTGGAAAATCTCCGGGAACTGGTCTTTGAAATCATCCGTCACCAGCTTGGCGATGCTTTCATCATCACCGTTACGCCAGGCAGCGATCAAGTCATCGAAAACTTCGTCAAGTCGTTCCAGCTCACCAATCGAATGTTGCATAAAGCGGTCTTCACGGCCTTCGGCCATTCCCAGCATGAACTCCAGCTGCTGTCCAATGGTTTCCAGAGCCTCCCGCCCCTTTCCATTAGCCACTGCTCTCTGGTAAAAATGCAGATCAACTCCGCCCTGGTTGATGCCCTGGCGTTGCAGCTCGATGGCCAGCAGGGTCAGGGCCGCCATCGCCGGCTTGAGACGGCTAAAAACGCTCAGCTGCAGGTTGCGGCGCTGACAATAGTCCTGCAGCAGCTGATAGGTGGCCGGTTCCAACACCTGCTCCAGCGTGGTGCCATCGAGATAGAAGGCTTTGCGAGCCAGCAGCTGTTGCATCTGCGGGCTGTTCGCCTGACCGGGATCGGCTTCGAAAACGATTAGCTCAGCGGCTTGATAAGCCCTCTCGAACTCGGCAGGCAACGGGTAATCCGTCGGGCGTAACACATGACAGGTGCCACCCAAATAGGTCAGAAAATTGCCCTGTCGAACCACCCACACGGAACTTTCCGCAGCGGCACTGCCACAGAAACCGATGATCATCAGTACCATCAGAAACAGCTTTCTCATTTTATACTCCCTGCGTCTGTTGTTCACCCAGCGGCACGGCGCGTATCCCGCAGTGCTCTTTGTACCGTGGCGTGAACCTGCCTTTTTATGGTAAAAGAATAAGCCCATAAACAAAGAGCGCAACACCCCAAAACCTGCGTTATGGAAACAAATGCGTGTTGTAGTGAAGAAACTTCTCCGAACCAGCTGTCTGTTAGCCATTCTGGCCCTGCTGCCGGTCTGTGAGCCACAGCGCCAGGCAATGGCGGCGGAGTGGTCCGTCACCGTTCATCCTTCAATTCTCAGGACTGGCGACGTGGCCCTCATCGAGCTTAACCCGGCCACGGCAATCTCTTCAGCCACCTTACTTTGGCAGAAGCAGCTCATTCCCCTGTCACCTCTGCCCAATGGACGACTGGCAGCCCTGGTCGGCATCCCCCGGGATATGGTCGCAGGAATCCATCAAGGCCAGCTGCAGATCACCGCCTTCAGCGGGCTTCGCCGCAGCCAGCTTGTCAATCTGCAGATCGAGAAGAAAAACTTTCCCGAGCAACACCTCAGTCTGCCTCCACATCAGGTCAGCCCCGACCGAAAGACCATGGAGCGCCACCGCCGCGAGGGGGCCGAATTGAATAGGGTCTTTGACCGTCCGCAGCCGGCAAGGCTCTGGAAGGCCCCCTTTCAACTGCCGGTGCAAGGTAAGCTGCTCTCCCCCTTTGGCGTGCAGCGCATCCTCAACGGTCAGCCTCGCAGTTATCACAGCGGTGTCGACCAGCGGGCCCGCCNNGAGCCGGTGGCCACCGCCGGCGGCGGGCTGGTGGTGCTGGTAGCCGATCATTTCTTTACCGGCCAGAGCGTCTACATCGATCACGGTATGGGGGTTATCACCATGTACTTTCATCTCTCCAGCATCAGCATCAGCGAAGGCGAAAAGGTTGCTGCCGGTCAGACCATCGGCCTGGCCGGAGCCACGGACCGGGCCAGCGGCCCTCACCTGCACTGGGGAGCGCGGGTACATAACTGTAAGGTCGATCCCCTGTCCCTGCTGCGGGCCCTTGCTGCGCCGTTCTGAGAGAGCGCGACCTTGCCGCGAGCGAGCATTTTTTGATTGAATATCAGGCGCTTCTTGATCTATCCTCGGCATCGATCAATGGTTATCTAAAAGCCGCTGCCGCCTGCAGGCCAGCGCAATAAACTTAAAAGAGGGAGCGAAATCATGAAGAAATGGGCTGTACTGCTGTTACTGATAAGCCTCGCCTTGAGTGGTTGCAATACCATGGCCGGTATGGGCAAGGATCTGGAAAAAGCGGGTGAAGCGATTCAGGACAGCGCCAACTAAGAGAGTGTCGTGGCCGATTTCATTCCGGGCCATGCGCTCGGTCCGGCCGCCCTTCTGGAAGCCGCTGCTTTCCAGAGATTATAATCAAAACACCGCCCGGTGCTTTTGCGCCGGGCGGTGTTTTTTTTGCACTTCAGTTGAATCTCTATTCGAACTGCGTTGCCAAACGTCGCAACAAGATTCCCACCTCGTCAACGCTCTCCAGGGCATACCGAGCCAGGGTCGGTCGAACCTCCTCCCGCACCAGAATACCGATGCCGTCCTGTTGTAATTCGCGAAAGGCATCCTCGTCGGTCAAGTCATCGCCGATATAGATCGGCACAGCGTTGTGCTTAGCCAGTTGCAACTTCTCCAGCAACCAGTTCAGCGCTTTACCCTTGTCCCAGTCGATGTCGGGGCGCAGTTCAAAGATCAGCTTGCCGCCCGTCCTACGCAACCCCTCACTATCGGCCAGCACCCCATCGACCACCGCCGTCACTGCATCCACCTGTTCATCGGCCACCCGTCGAAAATGGATCGCCACAGCAAACTTTTTCCTTTCAACCTGGGCCCCGGAGATCAGGCTGAGTTGCCGCAGCAGAGACTGTTCCGCCTTATCCAAAGCGGGCAGAAACTGGCTGCCCTGTTGCAGTTCGTGACCGAACCCGGCCGGGCCTGCAATATGAAAACCGTGACTACCGGCATAGTAAACCTCGTCGATGCCGACTTTGGCCCTTACATCATCCAGATCACGGCCACTGACAATAGCCAGGGTACAGCACTGCCCCAGACGACGAACCGACTCACGCATGTCCGATGAAATCTCCGCCAATTCCGGTCGATCGACGATGGGCGTCAGGGTACCGTCAAAATCGAGAAAAATCACCGGTTGACGGTCTTGCAGTTCCCCATTCAGCTGCGTCATGTTCTTCAATGCCGATGGCAACTCGTTGGAAAACCGCTGCTTGGCCGATTCAGTCAAAAGAACTCTCCTCAAATATATTTAGACCATCCTTTACCCACATCGCCATTATCCCCCAGCGTCTACCAGGGAAGGCGCCCGACAAAGGAGACCATCGCTCAGTCTTTTTTGCGGCGGAATATCTCCGGCAGGTTGATACCGAAGTGCTGCAGGCACATGACGAGCAGCGCCAAGGCCAGCGCATCATCGAGATTGCCGATGAAAGGCAGGTTATCCGGAATAAGCTCAAAGAAACCGGCGCCTAGATTGAGGAGATAAATGACGCTCAGCAGCCCCAGCAACAGTACGATAGAATTTTTCACCAGTCCCTCTCCTTATCTACTTCCCACCCTCGAAATAGCTCTTCCCTTAAACTCCCTCTCACTTCGTTTATCTTTCCGCAGCTAAAATTACATCCACGGCCTCGCTCATATTCGCGGCAACCAGTGCATCGGCGTGATCGATCAGAGCCTCGTCCCCTGGCCGGTACTTGCCGGTTTGCATCAGGATACCCCGCATACCAACAGCTAGAGCCGCACCCACGTCTGAACGAGCATCGTCGCCGATCATGGTAACCCGATCCAGCGGGCAGCTGAACTCTTCCCGGGCGGAGGCAAAAAAATCCGGCGACGGCTTACCGAGAACCAGCGCCTCGGCACCGGCAGCGTATTCGAGAGCAGCGACAAAAGGGCCGGCGTCGAGCTGCAAACCTTCGCGCCCTTAAAAGCAGGCGCTGCGACCGGTGGCAATGAGTTGCGCCCCTTTCTTGAGGAGGCGAAAGGTGTGATTGAGATTGGCGTAGGTGAAATGCTGCAGGGCGCAACCGACCACCACCGCATTGGGATCCTCTTGAGGCAGATCGGCAAACTCTTCTTCCAGATCGGGATGGACCAGCAGGTAGGGTCGCAGATTGTGCTTGAGCAGGTGCCGCCGCACCACCAGGGGCGCGGTAAAGAGTTCTTCGAGGGCGATATCGAAACCGATCTCGCCCAGCACCTTTTGCAAGAAGCGGCGACTCTTACTGGAGGTATTGCTGACAAAGCGCACCCGATAGCCCTCATGCCGCAAGCGGGCCACAGCCTCAATGGCCCCCGGCAGGGGCGTGCGACCGACATGCAGGGTACCGCTTAGATCGATAAATACGCATCGGCCCATAAGGCGCGACTTCCTTTTTTGGGGGGTTGTTTTCACCGAGATTCTTATAAGCAGAAGCGGTGCTTATCCCTCGACATAATCAGGATAAGCCGGTTGATACATCCATGAATGAATATAGTTTAGCAGGTCGGCGGGGCGCTTGGTGCGAGCCAGCCCCCTTTCGTAGACCAGATCTGCCACGGCTGCGGCAATCTGGGCGGAAACTTCGCGAATCTTTGCAAGAGGAGGATAAACCGAAGCTTGGGCCAGGTCGGCGTCTGTTACCTGAGCGGCTAAAGCACGCGCCGCCACCAGAAACATCTCGTCGGTAATACGCTCGGCGCCGGTGGCCATAGCGGCCAGACCAATGGCGGGAAAGATATAGACGTTATTGCCCTGGCCCGGCACCAGGGTGCGCTCATTCAAAACCACCGGCGGAAAAGGACTGCCGCTGGCGAAGATAGCCTGACCGGCGGTAGCAGCATAGGCCTGCTCGGCGGTGCACTCCGATTTGCTGGTGGGATTGGACAGGGCAAAGATGATCGGCCGCTTATTGAGAGTCGCCATCTCGGCCATCACCTCTTCGCTAAAAGCTTGCCCCTGACCGGAAACACCGATCAAGGCCGACGGCTTAAGGCTGCGCACGGCGCTGAGCAGATTGCCCTGCTGCGGATAGTCGTGGGCAAAAGGCTGCTTGTGAGACGCTAACTCTTGCCGGCTTTGCACCACCAGCCCCTTGGAATCAACAAACCAGCAACGCTGACGAGCCTGCTCTTCACTCAGGCCCTCGGCCATCAGGGCCGTCACCAGCAGGTTTCCGGTTCCCGTTCCGGCTTCACCGGCACCGAGGAACAGAAAGGTCTGCTCCGTCAGGGAACCGCCGGTCAAACGCAAGGCAGCGTAGATGCCGGCCAGAGCGACGCTGGCGGTGCCTTGAATATCGTCGTTGAAACAACAGACGCTATGTTGATAGGTCTGTAGCAGACGGAACGCGTTGCGATTGGCAAAATCTTCGAACTGAATCACCGCCCGTGGAAAAACCTCTTGAACTGCCAGCACGAACTCCTCGATCAGAGCGTCGTACTCGGCGCCGCGGATACGGGGCTGGCGCATCCCAAGATAAAGGGGATCCCGCAGCAGCTCATCGTTGTTGGTACCGACATCGATGGTCACCGGCAGGCAATAGGTCGGATGGATACCGGCACAAGCCGTGTAGAGGGAGAGCTTGCCCACCGGAATGCCCATGCCGTCGACACCGAGATCGCCCAGACCGAGAATCCGCTCACCGTCGGTCACCACCACCATGCGCACATCCTCATAGCTCCAGTTGCGCAGCAATTCGGCGATGCGACCCTTATTTAGTGCCGATAGATAGAGGCCCCGCCCCTTGCGATAGATGTGAGAGAACTGCTTGCAGGCCTGACCGACGGTCGGCGTATAAATGATCGGCATCAGCTCTTGCAGATGATCGGTCAGCACCCGATAGAAAAGGGCCCGGTTGCGATCAAACAGGGCCATCATGGCGATGTATTTACCAAGCGCGGTACTGTTGCGGCGCACCCCTTCCATCACCCGCTCGACCTGATCGTCCATGGTCGCAACATGGGCCGGCAACAAGCCGAGTAGACCGAAGTTCTCTCGCTCGGCGCAGCTGAAAGCGGTGCCCTTGTTGAGCATCGGGTTTTGTAGCAGAGCATTGCCGGTAGTCAGCGGAGCGCCGGGTTGGCCCAGATAAGTGGATGTGGGGTCTTCCTCGAACATGGAGTCTTCTTTCGGCAGGAGGGATGGACAGTGGGCGCAGTAGCCTTCGGATGCGGACTAATCTAGATAATTGCGGCAGTACTGGCGAGTGAGATAAAGACCGATCGAGGCACCAAAAACTGCCGCAAAATAGCCGGTCATCAGGCCGATCTGGCTACCCAGCCACCAACCGAGGGCCGCCCCAAGGTTGACCCCCAAAGTCACCAGGAACATTTTGGTCATGGTTTTTTCCTCTGCAGGGTGTGAAAAGCCCCTTCGTTTTGTCTTCCAGTGGACATTGTGAAAAAACCGGCGGGTCGCGTCCCGCNNTTTTGTCCAAGCCAACAAAAAGTAGGCAAAAAATGGCTGCCACTGCGTGGAGCAGCAGCTTGTCAGGGCAGCGCAAGCAACGATCGTTGGGACGTACCTCAACAGCGGCGGTTACTTGGCGGCGCCCTCTCTTCTGAGAGTTTGGCGCTAAAGCCATTGGTTCATATCACTTGCGAGCTTGGGGGCTATATTTTGCTGGGTTTTAAACCCCAACAACACAGATGCAGAGCCGTTTTATCACGCGGCGCCGCTGCCGGCCGGAACTGGCGAAGCTATCATTACCTTTGTATTGGTTATGGTCCCGAAGCTAAAAGCTGCTACCGAACTCCTGCTGATACCGCTGGCAAAACTCCTCCAGTGTAAACTGGTGATTCTGGGTACCGTTGTGCTCGATTTTGATGGATCCCATCAGGGATGCAATGCGCCCGGTAGTCGCCCAATCGAGGCCCCGGTTAAGACCAAATATCAGACCAGCCCGATAAGCATCGCCGCAGCCAGTGGGATCATTGATCTCGCTCGGGGTCACGGTAGGGATCAGGTATTCGTCACCGTTGCTGTAAATGACCGATCCCTTTGCCCCGCGGGTGACGATCAGCGCCTCGACCCTATCGGTGATCTCCGCCACGCTCAGCCCGGTCTTTTCCTGCAGCAGTTGCCATTCGTAGTCGTTGACCGTGACCCAGGTGGCCTGTTCGATAAAGTTGTTCAACTCTTCGCCGCTGAACATGGGCAAACCCTGGCCGGGATCGAAGATAAAGGGGATGTCGGCGGCCACGAACTGAGTGGCGTGCTCGATCATACCCTCGCGGCCGTCGGGGGAGATAATCCCCAAGGTGATATCTGCAACCTCGTCGATGGCGTTGCGATGGGCAAAACCCATAGCTCCGGGATGAAAGGCCGTGATTTGGTTGTCGTCCAGATCGGTAGTGATATAGGCCTGAGCGGTAAAGGTATTGTCCACCTCAATCACATAGCTGTCATCGATGCCGCAGCGTTCCATCCAGGCCCGATAAGGGGCAAAATCCTGACCAACGGTCGCCATGGGCAGGGGCTTGTCGCCGAGCAACTTGAGACCGTAGGCGATGTTGCCGGCACAGCCGCCGAACTCACGGCGCATCTCGGGCACCAGAAAACACACGTTGAGGATATGCACCTGGTCGGGCAGGATATGATTTTTGAAACGGTCACCGAAGACCATGATGTTGTCGTAAGCAAAGGAGCCGCAGATCAGGGTACGCATGAAGAGGATGTTCCTTTCGTTCAGTCAAGACTGGAATTAGCTATAACCGCATAGGGATAGGGTAACAGAGAACCTTCATTTTGCCCGATTATCGTTGCGATGTACAGTCAGCCATTTTGATCAGGACAAATCACCAGCAGATGAACATGATTCGAGGTGATCGTATAGTTCAGGATTTGCAGGAGAACCGCTTGCGGATTTCGAGCAACCAGGCCACAAAACGGGAGCGGTCATGAGCGAACTTCAGCAAAAACTCCTTCTTGTGGCAGCGGTGAGTAATGTGCCAGATGCAACCCGGAATGTGATGCCGATTCGCTCTTGCCATGCGCCCCTCCCATTGCCAGTCCGATAAAATGCAGCTAAAAAAGCATATGGCCCTGTTTTTCCCCCTAAAATGGACCTATAAGCGGTTTTCTAGGGCCTTTTGGGATGCAAAGTCAAACATTTTCAATAAGTTAACCTGGTCCGACCCCAAGGTGCGCAAGGTGCGGCTCTCCCGATGAAGGCTCCGGCAGCAATAACATTGAACCCCTTTGCGACAGATACATCGCAAAGTTCGACTAGGGCATCTTCGAACTCGCAGTTGCCATAGAGAGCGACAAGAACGGCAGGCACGCCCTTTGAGGTGACTGTTTGCAGGCGTTGCAGGCAAAGCTCCGACACGCGACCAGCATAAACCGGGATGCCCATAATCGCCACGCCGTCGGCCAGGACGGTTTCGAAGCTGGAGTCCGGCAGCGTCACGTCGTAGTTGGTGACGTTCTTTGCACCAAGGCCCTGGGCGATGCTTGCGGATATTTTTTTGGTGGTCCCAGTTGGGGAAAAATAGATGAGATGAGCCGTTCGCATCATTTGTGCCTCCTGCTGCCTGTTTTGGTTCCTGAATTCAATTCGTAAGTGCAACTTTGCACAGGTAATTTAAGTGAGCAAGCTGCGGTAGCACCTGTGTCACCTAGACTGGCCGGTCAAAGGAGCACAGATGAAACGCTACACGCAGCTTACCCAATGTGAATATGAAGACGTGACCCTAGCTTCCCCCGATCCGCCACTGTCCCTACTGTGAGGTCTCCCTTATTGAATTTTTACAACAAGCTCTTTTTTGCTTCGTCAATGTCGAAACCATAGGTTTCTGTGACGAAGTTGAGATCTTTATCACCTCGTCCGCTAAGGTTTATTAGAATGCTTCCGTGTTTCATCTCTTTGGCGAGTTTCATGGAATAGGCGACGGCATGTGCACTTTCAAGAGCCGGAATAATACCTTCGACGCGGCTCAATGTATAAAACGCATCGAGAGTTTCCACGTCATTGGCCATTTCATAGCTGATACGTCCATCGTCCTTAAGAAGGCAGTGCTCCGGGCCTACGCCAGGGTAATCGAGTCCACTGGCGATGGAATATACCGGAGCCGGATCGCCATTCTCGTCCTGGAGCAGGTAGCATTTGAAGCCATGGATGAGTCCTGGCTTTCCGAAGGCTGCAGTGGCCGCGTGGTCGCCCAGATCAAGAGAGCGTCCACCGGGTTCAACGCCGATAAGCTTGACGGGATCGTTGATGAAGCCCGAGAAAATTCCCAAGGCATTACTTCCACCACCCACACATGCGCATACCACATCCGGTAAACTGCCGGTCATTTCCAGAAATTGCGCTCGAGATTCGATGCCGACAACAGTTTGGAAATCACGCACTATCATGGGGAAGGGGTGGGGGCCAACCACCGAACCGATACAGTAGATCGAATTGATGGGGTCCTTCAAGTAGGCTTGAAAAGCAGAATCAACGGCTTCTTTGAGTGTTTTGAGCCCGAAAGAAACGGGAACCACTTTGGCTCCAAGCAGCTTCATACGGATGACATTGGGTGCTTCTTTTAGAATATCGATTTCGCCCATATGAATTTCGCATTCAAGGCCGAAGTAGGCGGCTGCGGTTGCCAATGCAACGCCATGTTGTCCCGCACCGGTTTCTGCGATTAATTTCTTTTTCCCCATATATTTGGCCAGCAGGCCCTCTCCCATGCAATGGTTGAGCTTGTGAGCGCCGGTATGGTTTAGATCTTCGCGTTTAAGGTAGATCTGGCTGCCTCCGCACATTTCCGATAGGCGGTCTGCGTGGTACACAGGGGTTGGCCGTCCCTGGTAGTGTTTCCGGATGGAGCGCAGTTCTTCTATAAAACGATGTGTTTTGCTTATCGTGAGGTAGGCTTCCGCGATTTTACCCATTTCCTCCTGCAGTTCTGGTGGAATATAGGATCCTCCGTATTCGCCGAAGTGTCCGGTAGAATCAGGATGTTGATGTGGGTAGCGAGAGTAGTCTTTTGTCATGGTATGTTCCTTCCTGTTTACGGTTGTCTGAATTAAATAATGGAAAACACGTGCTTGGGGAAAACACGTGCTTGGCCCGTGCTTGGGGGCGGACCAAGTGGGCCGTGCTTGGGGTCGGACCAAGTCAACCCATTGAAAATCAAGAAAAAACATCCCTAAAAAAGCTATTATTTGGCGCTATGGCTCGATTTTCGGGGTCAAAATTGCCCCCATAGGTTGCGGGCGATTCTCGGAGCACATAGGCATCGCCAGTCACACCAACACCTCTCCCCATCCCCCGCACTCCAAGATTTTCCTGAACCTTCTGAACAAACAACTCGCTGCCGACGGCGAGACTCTTCGTCCACATCTCCTCTCGTTGGCCTCTTTCCGCACTCAGGGTTTCCTCGATCCAATCCCGATGAGCTCTGGCCAAAGCCTCCGGTCCATTTGTCTCAGTAACCTCAGCAAGGGTGTCCAAGTTAAGCAAAGGGGTCAAGTCTGCCTTTGACTAACCTTAAGTTTTGAACAGATATTCTTATATAATTTTCGCATTTTAGGTTCGCTCAAGAACAGGCGGTAATCCTCTTCGTTCTGATAAATTTCCTCTCGCTGTCGCCCACGATTAATCACGTGAGACCAGCCTCCAGGATACTCTATGCGCAATGGTCTTGACATGAAAAAACTTACCTCACATCAAAAATTGGTCAACAGCAGACTTGACCCCTTATCTTCTGATGCAAGATCAAGCATTTTCAATAAGTTAACTTGGTCCGACCCCAAGGTTCGTTATCTTCCCTGAACGAACGGCTCGCTGCCGACGGCGAGACTCTTCGTCCACATCTCCTCTCGTTGGCCTCTTTCCGCACTCGGGGTTTCCTCGATCCAATCCCGATGAGCTCTGGCTAAAGCCTCCGGTCCTCTTGTCTCCGTAACCTCAGCAAGGGTATCCAGGTTAAGAAGTCTGTTGCGGCGTCGGTTGCCCTGAATCTCATGATACCCGCCAAAAACCCAATCGGCCGAATGAGTCACGACGCCAGCCCGAACCATGTTCAAGTCCATATAAACAAGGCAGCGACGTAGATGCTCACCCGATTCAATGGCAGTGGCATGGTAGCGGTCCTCCCAGAAAGCCCCTTTGCGACGCTTGCGCAGGTTATATTCCTGGCCGATGCGACCGGCTACCAGTTGGATGGACGATGGAATGGAGTTGGCCTCGCCATTGTCTTTCACCAGCAGATGAACATGATTTGAGGTGATCGTATAGTTTAGGAATTGCAAGGAGAACCGCTTGCGGGTTTCGAGCAACCAGGCCACAAAACGGGAGCGGTCATGAGCGAACTTCAACAAAAATTCCTTCTTGTGGCAGCGGTGAGTAATGTGCCAGATGCAACCCGGAATGTGATGCCGATTCGCTCTTGCCATGCGCCCCTCCCATTGCCAGTCCGATACAATGCAGCTAAAAAAGCATATGGCCCTGTTTTTGACCTCTAAAATGGGCCTATAAGCGGTTTTTTAAGGCCTTTTTGGATGCAAAGTCATGCATTTTCGATAGGTTAACTTGGTCCGACCCCAAGGTGGATCCTACCAAGGTGGATCCTACCAAGGTGGATCCTCATAGAGAATCAACATGAGAGATATCATGGAGCGTGAGCGACGGAAGTTCCCCCTGAATTTTTTGAAGCAAAAGAACAACATTTGAACGAAGTTCATCGTAAGCTGCTGAGAGCCGATTGCGATAAACATCAAGGCCGTCACTCTTTAGCTCGAATGCATTTCGCCACAGAGATGTGTTTTTATAAATTTCCATATTTCCCGACAAAATAAAAAAAAATGATAGTCCGCTAGCCAGCTTTATTACAATAACAGCACCTTACATAAGCCCAGCCTTAAGTTGGTGATTTCGCAAAATGCAATATTCCGTCCTTCTCCAAAGGTCATTCAATTTTACAATTCGCTAATCCTACTCTGATTGACCATCGTTTTAAAGAGTTTTATATCCTGAAAATTCTTTCAAAAGTTCCTGGAACATCAAAAAGATAATCTTCCACATCATAAAGTTCCTGAGCAGACCATACATTAAACGGCTCGTCGCTATTTCGAGTGGGTAATGCTATGACAGGGGGTCATTTCACTACCCGGAGG
>LGVF01076942.1_pt1 | contig 16980 bp, 12 predicted proteins | sample 469901 | NCBI WGS metagenome assembly LGVF01 (sample SAMN03893561, study PRJNA290197) | marine sediment metagenome | material: sediment; isolation source: combined push core samples #3730, #5133, and #5579 collected at Hydrate Ridge | place: Pacific Ocean: Hydrate Ridge
CCTCCCGGGCCAGCAGTGGGCAGTCAGCCTGGGCACCTTCGAACTCAAGCTGCAGCAGGCAAGCGGGTAGCCAACGCTGCCGATTGCGCAAGTACACCGAAACCATGGTTGCCACCCCGTCGTAGATCTCTTCCGGCAATTCCACATCAAGCTGCAGCCGGGCCAGGTTGTTGCGTCCCAGCCAGCCCGACACTGCCATAAAGCCAAGCAGTGCCGACACCAGCAGATACATGAGGTTATTGCCAGTATTGACGGCACCGAAGCCGAGCAGCAGGGTCAGCAGAATGTAAATCCCCCCTGCACGGGTGAGCTTCAGGCGCGGGGCACCGGTACGCTGTCGACGATCGATTGCAGCACCTCCGTCTTGGCGAGGGTTTCGTGTTCGGCTCGCAGAATAAGTCGATGGGCGCCGACCGGCACCACCAACAGCTGGATATCCTCGGGGATGACGTAATCTCGGCCTTCCAGATAGGCGGCAGCGCGGGCGGCAGCGGCTAGGTTGAGGGCACCGCGGGTAGACAAACCGGAGATCAGATACGGATGGTTGCGAGTCGCTGCCACCAAGGCGAAGATATAGTCGACAAGCTTGTCACCGAGTTGCACCTCGCGGACGGTCTTACGAGCCGCCAGCAGTTCGTCATGGGACAAGAGCGGCGTCAGGTCGCGGATCTTCTCATGTATGCCGCCATTACGGATAATCTCCTTTTCCAGATTTTCCGGCGGATAACCGAGCCCTGTGACCAGTAGAAACCGGTCGAGTTGGGATTCAGGGAGGGGAAAGGTGCCGATCTGTTCAACCGGATTCTGAGTGGCAATGACCAGAAAGGGGTCGGGCAAGGGATGAGTGGTGCCTTCTACCGTCACCCGGCGCTCTTCCATGGCTTCGAGCATGGCGCTCTGGGTTTTGGGCATGGCCCGATTGATTTCATCGGCCAACAGAATGTTGTTGAAGATTGGCCCTTTAACGAAGCGAAACTCGCTCTTATCACGATCGTAGATGGACAGGCCGGTGATATCCGAGGGCAGCAGGTCGCTGGTGCATTGGATTCGACCGAAGGACAGACCGAGTACCGAAGACAGGGCAAGCGCCAGAGTGGTCTTGCCGAGACCCGGCAGGTCTTCCAGCAGGATGTGACCGCCGGCCAACATGGCAATAAAGGACAGGCGCAAAGCCCGCTCCTTGCCCTGCAGAATTTCTCTATCGAGGGTTTCCAAAACCCGGCGAATGGGGCAATGATACTCAGAGGACATGGCTTTCAATACCTCGGTTAAGCGTGGAAAAACTTCTTATCAGGGCCAGTATAACCCAATGGGGCTGAAGACGAAAAGCCCTAGCCACCACGACAGCTAGATACGGCCCCCGCTTTCCCTCCGCAACCCTCCTAAAATAGTGAAGGAGCAAACCGCAGTTCGCCCCTTCGCTATTCACTTACTTAATCTTTCTTCTTAACTTACACCAGCCAACCAACTGGAATTCTAACTAGTGCCCATCCGCAAACTCTGGATGGACACAGTACAGTTTTCATATGGGAAACGAGCAATTTTCCCCAAGGTCAAGGAAATCAAGCGCTTGCGCGGAGGCGTAGCTGTTTACGCCGCACAAGCAAGCGTGCGGATTGACGCCGAGATTGGGGGAAAGAGCCGTTTCCGGATGAAAACTAACTATTCGACTATCCTGGCGCCAGTGACAGCCGCCTGCACTCCGTGCAGATCCTTGCTGTCGGCAAAAGGTCCGATACCCGTGTTTACCCGCGATGCCTGCTGAGGACCGATCCGGCCAGGTACCCGCACAGGAATCTGCCGACGACTACCGGCGGCGTCAGTATACAGAACAACAACCTCCACATCTGCCACAGCGGCAGACGTACCATTCGCCACCTCAACCAACAAATAATTGCGGCGATCAAGACCGATCCAGACCTTCAAATAGCGCTGCGGGTTATCGGGCAGATCAAGGCGCACCAACGAAGTAGCCGCCTCCTGACCGTACGAGGACCTGGATTCAGCGGCAGCGGCAAAATACCGCTTGGCCTGCTCTCGCTCATCCCGCGCCAGACTCGACTTACCGAGGGCATTAAGGGCCGGAGCCGTCGGCAGCAACTTGGTGCTGTATTCCAGATCTGCAACAGCCTTATCCTGCTGACCAAGTTCCTGCAGCGCCAACCCCCGCTGCAGATAATAGTGGAAATAGGCGTTGTTACGCTCCACCGCCCGATCGTAGTTGACCACAGCATCCCGATAGAGCCCCTGCTTGAAGCGCACATCACCACGCAAAGCATGAAACAAAGCCTCCCGCGGCTCGGCGGCTAAGGCCTGTTCGGCTAATTTGAGAGCTTGGTCGGTCTGACCGGCTTTCAGGGCCTTGCGTCCCTCATCATAAGCTACATAGGCATCTTTGGCCTTAACCAGCGGTGCAATCTGTTGCTGATAACGATCCCTCCCTATTTCTCCGCCGGCGGCCAGGGTAAGAGCTGTCTGCCGATTGGCCTCGACCCGCTCCTGAGACGGTGGATGGCTGGAAAATAGACCAGACAGCCAGTCACTATTGCGCCCCTCGGAAAGTCTTACGAAGGTTTGCTGCAGATCGATGGCCGCCCGTGGATCGTAGCCAGCCCGGGCCATATATTGCATGCCGTAGTAGTCCGATTCCCGTTCAGCATCCCGGCCGTACTTCTGGGTAATTAAACCGGCGCCGACAGTGGCGCCCCCCACCGCCATCTGGGCAAATTCACTATTTTGCGAGGCCAGGCCGACGGCTAAAACCGCTCCTTGTATCAAGATGCCCCGCTCCATACCCTTAGCGCTATGCCGCGCCGCAGCATGGACGATTTCGTGGCCTAGTACCGCTGCCAGTTCCGCCTCGCTGTTCAATTCAGTCAGCAGTCCGCGATTGATAGCAATCTTGCCGCCGGGCAGAGCCCAGGCGTTAGGGGTTGAATCGTTGATAACGGTAAATTCATAAGGCAGCTTGCGGTCGCTAACCGCGGCTAAACGCTGACCTACACCACTGACATAGGCATTGATCGCCGGCTCGGTGGTATAGTCACCGCCCTGCATCTGGCGACTCGGCAGATACTGCTCTCTGCCGATATTAAGCTCGGTACTCTCAGGCACCAGACTCAGTTCCGTTTTTCCGGTGACCGGATTGACGGCACAACCGGACAGAACGGCAGTGGCCAACAGCAAACAAATATACAGTCTTTTCAGCATGGCTCTACCTCGTTGGACAAAGGGCAAAAACTAGCGCGGAAGTAAGTTTTCGTTCATTTCGCTACAATAGCATTTAACTGCGACCCCGAAAAAGCCACGACAAACTCTTCAATATATTTATTCTTATATAATTGATGCACTACCAACTTACAGGATGGCCAGGGGCCAGGACAAGCATGATCGCTGAACGTATTCTCGCAAAACAAACAGGCGTTCAATCCACTTCCAGTTTTCAACCAAAAAAAGGCCCCTCCAATATATGGGGGGGGCCTTTTTCTCAACATAGATAGATGGAGTGCTATAGCCTCACTCCGCCCACCGCAAGCATCTCAGGGGTTGTAGGTTTTTTTCGATGCGCGCTTGGCAGCAGCGGGATGTTTCTTAACCGGATTACCTTTGTATCCACCACTAGGCTTGCCTGCGGGACGACGCTTGGGCGGCTTCCCCTGGCGGGGCGAGCTGTCGCCACCGGTGTCGATACTAAGCTGCAAATGCTGGCCACAGACCCACACCTGCTGCAGGTGACTGAACATGGCCGGCGGGATATTTTCAGGCAGATCAACCAGACTGAAATCGTGGAAGATTTTTATCTGGCCGATATCGCGGTTACTGATATTCGCTTCGTTGGCGATAGCGCCGACGAGATGCCCCGGAACCACTCCGTGTACCTTGCCAACCTCGACACGGTAGCGTCGCAAACCTTCATCGCCAGAGCTGCGCCCAGCGCTAGAGCTACGATCAGCGCCAGAAAACCGCGGGCCGCTCGGTGGAGCGACGTTCACAAAGGTCTCTTCCTCGGGCAGAAGAGGACGATCCTGCTGCAGCAAATAGGCCATGGCGGCAGCTATTCTGCGCGGTTCAACCTCATATTCCTGTTGGCATCGATCGACCAACTCTTCAAAGAAGGTGAGATCCTCGCCCTGCATGGCATTCTGGATCTGCTCCTTGAACAGGCCAACCCGACGCTCGGTGATATCCTTACGGGTAGGCAGGCTCATGGGGGCGATCTTCTGCCGGGTCGCCTGCTCGATAGCAGCTAACATACGCCGCTCTCTTGGCGCCACGAATAAAATCGCCGAACCCTCGCGCCCTGCCCGGCCGGTACGACCGATACGATGGATGTACGACTCGGTATCATAGGGAATGTCATAGTTGACCACGTGGCTGATACGCTGCACATCAAGTCCCCGCGCAGCCACATCGGTGGCAACAACAATATCGAGGCCGCCGTTTTTCAGTCGCTCGACCGCTTTTTCCCGCAGAGCCTGGGTCATGTCGCCATTCAACGCCGCACTGGAAAATCCCCGCGCCTCGAGCTTTTCAGCCAATTCCACCGTCGCGATCTTAGTCCGGACGAAAATAATCATCGCGTCGATCTCTTCAGCTTCCAGAATCCGGGTTAGAGCATCGAGCTTGGCCAAGCCCTTGACCTGCCAGTAACGCTGCTTGATTGTGTCCACCGTGGAGGTCTTGCTCTTGATCCGTATCTCGACAGGATCGCGCAGGTAACGGCGGGCTATTTTCAACACACCGTTGGGCATAGTGGCTGAAAACAGAGCCGTCTGCCGCTCCTGCGGCGTATGCTGGAGAATCTGCTCCACATCGTCGATAAAACCCATCTTGAGCATTTCGTCCGCCTCATCCACAACCACACAGGACAGGCGATCCAATTTCAGCGTACCGCGGCGCAGGTGATCCTGAATACGCCCAGGAGTACCGACCACCACATGGGCGCCGCGCTGCAACTGGCGCAGCTGCTGCCCCATGTTCTGACCGCCATAGACCGGCAACACATGAAAACCTTTAAGATGGCGGGCATAAGTCTGCACCGCTTCGGCTACCTGCAGCGCCAACTCCCGAGTGGGTGTCAGCACCAGCACTTGGGGATATCGCGCGGCCAGATCTAGACGGCTGAGCAAGGGCAAGGCAAAGGCAGCGGTTTTGCCGGTGCCGGTTTGAGCCTGACCGAGGAGATCACGTCCTTCCAACAACGGTGGAATACTGCGAGCTTGAATGGGTGTTGGGGTTTCGTAACCGATCTCGTCGATCACCTGGGCGACTCCCGGTGCGAGAGATAGATCAGCAAAGCTTGTAACAGTAAGCATTTCTTCAGTCATGAATAACCTGTTCGGAAAAAGCTCGGAAGGCCGGAGGAAAGCGAGCTATGGGATGATATATGGAGTGGCGCCCCCTGACCTTCTAAAGGGGTTGAAAACTCCCAAATATACCTCAGTTCCTACAGCAATGCCAGCACTTTCGTCATTCCCCCGAAAGATTCATTACTGATTACTGTTAGAAGCCTGCCACCACCTGTCGTTTACTTGCCTGGAATCATATAGCAAATCCTTCTCACAGACAGACAGAGCTATGGCTGGAAAAACGAAAAAACCATTGAGGCATCCAGCAGGGGAAATAAAAAAAGAGGTTAGCGACTGAATCGCTAACCTCTTAATTTTTATGGTGCCGAAGGGGAGACTCGAACTCCCACGTCCCTACGGACACTAGACCCTGAACCTAGCGTGTCTACCAATTCCACCACTTCGGCTTGAAGCGAGGCAATTTATAACAAAACGGTTATTTGAATGCAACAAAAAAATTCTCAGTGGTGATAATTCATAAACCGTAGCCTTGCCCAGCGACCTATTAACCGACAGCGACCGCCTTGATAATTTTACTGTCTGCAAAGGTGCAAAACTGATGTCTATCGATAATGACCACAACAGGCAGGGTATTTCTGGGGCAAGGCCTTAACCGGAGGTACGAAGTTGAACAGGTACTAAGTCCCAGTTTTGCTGCCCCCAAAAAACCATTCTATAAAGCCCAATAAGACATCCCACTACCAGAGATATCATCTCCATTCAGAACCGCTTTGACATCAATTACAACGCCCTGCTTATTGCCATTGGAGCAAAGCTCCTTGAATTGCGCACTGGACATGCCGACAAAAGCATTGTGGGCCACAGCCAGCACGACGCCGTCAACCGGACCGATCTCTTCCAAGCTCTTCAGTTCGATGCCATACTCCTTGCGCGCCCCGGCAGCGTCGGCCACCGGGTCATGAACCAGTACCTCGACCTGAAAATCTTGTAATTCGGTGATGATATCGACGACCTTGGTGTTGCGAATGTCCGGCACGTTTTCTTTAAAGGTCAAACCGAGGACCAGCACCCGGGCGCCCTTGACCGCCTTATCGGCCCGAATCAAATGTTTGACGGTGGTTTCAGCGATATACTTGCCCATGCCATCGTTAATACGCCGCCCCGCCAAAATGACCTGGGGGTGGTAACCGACCTCTTCCGCCTTGTAGGTAAGATAAAAGGGATCGACGCCGATGCAATGTCCCCCGACCAGACCAGGGGTGAACTTGAGAAAGTTCCATTTGGTGCCAGCCGCTTCGAGTACGGCCTGGGTCGGGATATCGAGCCGATTGAAGATGATAGCCAGTTCGTTCATCAGGGCGATATTAAGATCCCGCTGAGTATTTTCGATAACTTTAGCCGCTTCGGCCACCTTGATGGAGGCTGCCCGATGCACCCCTGCGGTCACCACCAGCTCATAGACCCTGGCCACCGTCTCCAAAGTCTCGGCATCTTGCCCGGAAACCACTTTAATAATTTTATCAACGGTATGCACCTTGTCGCCGGGATTGATCCGTTCCGGCGAATAACCGACCTTGAAATCGACGCCGTAGCGCAAGCCCGATTCCTGTTCCAGAATCGGCACGCAAATATCTTCGGTCACACCAGGATACACAGTTGATTCATAAACAACAATAGATCCAGGGGTTAAGTGGCGGCCGATGGAGCGGGAAGCTGCTTCGATGGGGCTCAGATCGGGTTTCTTATGGTCATCGATGGGCGTCGGAACGGTAACAATCAAGAAGGAAGCACCGGCCAGGCATGCCGCATCGTCAGCGTAGTCGATATTTGTAGAGGCCAGATCCTCGCTGGTCAGTTCGCCGGTGGCATCGTAACCATCTCGCAATTCACCGATTTTTTCCTTGCTGGTGTCGAAACCGATGACATTGACCTTGCGACCAAAGGCAGCGGCCAGGGGCAGTCCGACATAACCGAGCCCGACCACGGCGATTTTAGCCTGTTTATTTTTTATATCCTCACATGTGACCACGATTACCTCCTCTGAACAAATTGGAATGAAATTAAAATATTGCGGCTCGCAATAAATATTTTTGAAGCATTAAATCAATGAAGGCGCAAAGCTTCAACATTTCACCGTCGAGGCTACAGAGATCTCGGAAAAGGTCTTATGTTCTCCATGCCTTGCCTTTGCGGCCTCTGCCTTCCCTGAGGCAATGTTGGCTTTTGTGAGATTTTTAAGCATGCTCTTAAAAAGTGGGGCAAAGGGCACAACTGGGACGCCCCACAAGTGGGGCATGCCCCAACCGATGGCGCCTTGCGAAGGGCCGCCCCCTAGACCTGGTAATAATTCCGATACCACTCCACGAACCGCTGGACCCCTTCGGCAATAGGCGTAGCCGGTTTGAAGCCGACATCACGCATCAAGTCGTCCACATCGGCGTAGGTCGCCGGCACGTCGCCTGGTTGAATGGGCAGCAGGTTCTTCTCGGCGGTGCGGCCGAGGGCCTTCTCTAGGGTGCTGATCAGATCCATGAGCTCCACCGGGTTGTTATTGCCGATATTGTACAGGCGACTCGGAGCACTGCTGGTACCCGGATCGGGCTGAGCCCCGTCCCAGTCAGGATTGGGGGTGGCTGTATTATCCAGAGTACGCATTACTCCTTCGACGATGTCGTCGACATAGGTGAAGTCGCGGCGCATTTTTCCATAATTGAAAACGTCGATCGGTTCCCCGGCCAGAATGGCTTTGGTGAACAGGAACATGGCCATATCCGGCCGCCCCCAGGGTCCGTAAACGGTAAAAAAGCGCAGCCCGGTTACCGGCAGACGATAGAGATGGGCATAGGTGTGAGCCATCAGTTCGTTGGCCTTTTTCGACGCCGCATACAGGGATACCGGATGATCGACGTTGTCGTGTACCGAAAAGGGCATGTTGGTGTTAGCGCCATAGACGGACGAGGAGGAGGCGTAGACCAGATGCTCCACCTCATTGTGCCGGCAGCCTTCGAGAATATTCATGAATCCGGTCAGGTTGCTGTCAACGTAGGCGTGGGGATTGATCAATGAATAGCGCACCCCGGCCTGAGCCGCCAGGTTAACCACCCGATCGAAGCGCTCTGTGGCAAACAGGGCAGCCATTCCTTCACGGTCGGCCAGATCGAGCTGCACAAAACGGAAACCATCCATTTTCTGCAGCTGAGCCAGGCGCGCCTCCTTTAGGGAAACGTCATAGTAGTCGTTGAGATTGTCGAGACCGACGACCTCATCACCACGCCCAAGCAGCCGCTTGGCCAAATGAGAACCGATAAAACCGGCCGCGCCGGTCACTAAGATTTTTGCCACATTCTCCTCCACACCGAGTCCTATTCAATCGCCCGGTCACTACAATGTAATTCTAAGGGGCTAGTTTGCTTCACGGGACGCTGGCCTCAGGCTCGCCGTCCAATTCCCAGGTATTCGAAACCAGCCTCCCGCATCTGCTGCGGATCGTACTGGTTGCGGCCATCGATGATGACCGGTTGCTTCATGAGTTTTTTCATGGCCAGGAAGTCGGGAGTGCGAAAGGGTTTCCACTCGGTGACCAGAATCATGGCATCAGCCGCCTTGAGGGCGTCATACTGATGATCGGCCAGCACCAGGTCGCAGTTGTCGAACCAGGCTTTGGGCAGCAGCTTGCGGGCCGCATCCATGGCGACAGGATCGTAGGCCTTGACCCGCGCTCCGGCACCGATCAGTTCGTGCAGCAATACCAGTGAAGAGGCTTCGCGCAAATCGTCAGTGCCCGGTTTGAAAGCCAGCCCCCAGACGCCAATAGTGATACCGCTCAGATCTGAGCCGAAACGTTGGCAGATTTTCTGGAACAGCACCCGCTGCTGCCGCTTGTTCCGTTCATCGACGCTGCGCAGGACCTGGGAATCGTACTGACAGCTTTCCGCCAGATGAATCAAAGCCTTGACGTCCTTGGGAAAGCAGGAGCCGCCATAGCCACAGCCGGGATAGATAAAGGAATAGCCAATGCGCTCGTCGGAGCCGATGCCGCGCCGCACGTTTTCCACATCAACATCGAGCAAATCGCAAAGGTTGGCGATTTCGTTGATAAAGGAAATCTTGGTGGCGAGCATGGCGTTGGCGGCGTACTTGGTCATCTCCGCATCGCGCACCCCCATGTACACAGTGCGGTCCCGGTTCATATTAAAAGGCGTGTAAAGTTGCCGCATAATCTCCCGGGCACGGTCGCTGTCGGCACCGATGATGATACGATCGGGACGCATGAAATCATTGATGGCCGCCCCTTCCTTGAGAAATTCGGGGTTGCTGACCACATCGAAATCGATCTGCACCCCTCGCTTTTGCAATTCGACCTCGATAACCGCCCGTACTTGATCGGCGGTCCCCACCGGCACCGTCGACTTATCTACCACCACCGCATAATCGCTCAGATGTTGACCGATCTCCTTGGCTACCGCCAGCACCTGACTGAGATCCGCCGAACCGTCGTGGTTGGACGGCGTGCCGACGCCGATAAGGTAGAGGCTGGAATCACCCATCGCCTCCGGCAGAGAGGTAGAAAACTGCAACCGCCCTTCCCGAGCGTTGTTTCTGACCAACACTTCGAGACCCGGCTCATAGATGGTCACCTTGCCTTCTTTCAGCGAGGCAACCTTGCTCGGGTCGGCATCGATGCAGGTGACATTATTGCCCATCTCGGCAAAACAGGTGCCGGTAACCAGGCCCACGTAGCCGGTTCCAATAACGGTCAAATTCATTGATCATCCATCCTGAAGAAGTGAAGTTAATTGCTCGGCAAAGTGCCAGGGCGCAACGCACATCCCCTGAGAACATCCAGTCCCTGCGGGTGGTTTGTCAGCGCCTGCAGCGCGGGCAACAGACCTGCTTCGAGAGACTCGGCGCCATGTCCGTCGCTGCCGAAACAGTGATAGAGGTCCTGATCGAGATTAGCCGATGCCCGTTGCTGCACCTGCCGTCCATAACAGCCGGAAAAACTGAGCAGATTGCCTTGCAACAGGCAACCCATACCCTGCAACTGATCCTGCAGCAATAAGCCGGACAAGAAGCCTTCGGGTGCGGGCGGCTCGCCTCTGCGGGTCAGCAGCCGCCTGATCAACCCCGTCATAGACCGCCGCGGCTGAAAGAATTTGTCCAGAAGTAGAAGATCACTGCGCTCAGGATGAGCCAATAGAGGGATCAGACCACGCTGGATGATCAGCCGAATATTGTCCAGAACCAGTTCAATCGAAGCCTGCCAGGGAACCTCGACCAGCAACAGACGGCTGTCACCGAGGGTCTGCGGCTGTTCAAGTAGCACCGGGAAATATTCGTCTAAAGAATACTCCATTCCGGGGCTCAGCAACAGGGGGATTCCCGCTCGGCGCAAATCTCTTTGCAGCGCGGCGGTGGCTCGCTGAACCTGCGACGGCCGGTTATCGAACCGGCCGAGCATACAGTGCGGAGTGCAATGCACCCGCCGAAACCCGACGGCCGCGAGCAGCCGTGCCATCTCCAGGGATTCGGTAAGGGTCTCGGGGCCATCGTCTATCGCGGGCAAAATGTGGCAATGCCAGTCAATCATTAGGCCAAAATACCGGTTGATGCCGTGCCCACCGTTGGTAGCTCCAGCACCCGTTTTGTATCAAAAGCGGGACGCAATAGCAACCCAAATAACAGCCCACTAATATTGCACATTTGCGCCTCAGCGATCGACCTTGATCCAGACGGTGCGTTCCTGTTGAAGGTTGCTGGTACGCCATGTGAGAATCGCACGAGAGACCTCGTCCCCTTCACGCAGATGATGTCCTAGATCGACCCACTGACCGAGGGGTACCCGCACCGTGCTGACCAACTCTTGCAATTGCACAGCCGAGGGCATGCCCATCATGCGGGAACGACTTCGCTGAAACCCCTCCAGATGGGGCCGTATCTCCAGGGTGGCATAACCCCGCTCCAAAATCGGCCGAACCCAGAAGCCGGTGTTCACCGCCTGGAACTCAACGGTCTGGCCGTAGCCGGCATAGCGGCGAGCCAGCAGCAGCATCTCCCGCACGTAGGGAACCCGCTCCCCCATGAGAATAAAGCCCTTGCTGCCGTCCCGCAGTCGCAGAGTCTGCGTCGTCTGCTCGGCAGTATTACCGAGATGCCGCGCACCTGTCGAAGAGAAGGGCTTCTTCGCAGCCCCATCGGGTGCACCAGCAGTAGCCTCCGGGACGCCAGCGCCAGCCATGCCGGACGCCGGCGGATTGCTCAGAATCGCCCGAGTGCCGGCTTGGCCCTTACGATTTTCCTGGCGCAAGCTGATGCGCAGCATGGTCGGCGGCAGATCGATCTGCTGCAGCACCTCCTCGATAGTGGCAATCTCCTCCGCCGAGGCGTTGATGATCAGACGGTTATCCCAGGTACTGACCTTGCCCTGCCCTTCGAGCACATCCCGCACCACCGGAACAATTTCTTCCGCGGCAACGTGTTTCAGAGCCAGCACCTTGATTTCCGCCTGGCAGGGCCAGGCCATCGCCAGCGAAAGCAGCAGTAAACTGCAATAAAGCCTATAGAATCTGCGGGGCATATCAGTCTCCCTCGATCGGTTGATTCCTTGAGAAATTCCCGAGCACAAGCCAATGTTCCCTTGAAGCAAGGGCACTATACCAATTTCATATCGTCCTATAAACCTGTTTTATTAATAATATAGTGTCAAACAGAAAACGCTTGCCGCGATCGGTTCGGAGAATCCAATCAATTTCTCTCCCCAGAACGATTCGTCTCCCCCTTGTTCAAGCCAGGTTTTCCATAAGGTTCTGTAACCCAAAACCGCATAGGGCAACGAGGGGATTCCTGCCGGATGACAATACCAATGATGGTTTTTGCTATAATGCTATTTCGAGGCATCACCTCACTGTAACCAAAGCCCGATACCTGCCGCCGCAGCAAAGGAGGCCCCATGGACCGTCGACGCTTTCTGCAGGATGCAGCATTCTGGTCTCTTTCCTGGTCCCTGGCTCTACACTGGCCAGGCTCCTTCCTTGCGAGCCCCTCTGTCGCCCAGGCAGCACCGGGCAATCTCATTTTGGCCCAAGTCGGTATCGGCAAAGACCAGAATTACCCACGACTGGTACGACAGGTGGTTGATTTGGTCGGAGGCATGAGAACTTTTGTCAAACCGGGTGCCCGAGTAGTGATCAAACCCAACATCGGCTTTGACCGGCCGCCGGAAATGGCCGCCACCACCCACCCCCTGGTGGTTCGCACCCTGGCGGAACTGGCCCTTGAGGCCGGCGCCAGCCAGGTGCGCATCTTTGACCGGCCCTGCAATGAAGCCCGCCGCTGCTATCACAACAGCGGCATCCTGCCGGCGATAAAGGCCCTGGATAACAGCAAAGTGCGCTGTGAGTACATGGATCGGCGGAAATTCGTCACCACCAGCATTCCCCAGGGCCGGGTATTGAAAAGCTGGGATATTTATCGCGATGCTCTTGAAGCAGATTGTTATATCAATGTACCCGTTGCCAAGCAGCACGGTCGCGCCGGACTATCCCTCGGACTAAAGAATAGCATGGGAATACTGGGCGGCAATCGTGGCCACTGGCATCGGCAGCTTGAGCAGAACCTAGCCGACTTGGCCACCGTCCTTCGTCCCACCCTGACCGTGATCGATGCCACGCGCATGCTGCTGCGCAATGGCCCGCAAGGAGGCAACCTGCGGGATGTGCAAATCAACGACACCATTCTCGCTTCATCCGACCCCGTAGCGGCCGACGCCTGCGCCAGTCTGCTGTTCGGCCGGGCTCCCGACGAAATAGGCAGTACCGTAACGGCGGCGAGCATGGGCCTGGGCACCATGCAATTGAACCGTATCAACAGAATCGAAGTCCCATGAAAAACCACCCCCGGCCGAACCTATGGCGGCGTTTGAGTCAGCTGCTGTTTCTCGCAATTTTTCTGGTTCTGTTTCTACGTACCGACTATCAGGGCCAGGACCAACTCTCCGGGGCCGTCAACCTGCTGTTTCGCATCGACCCTCTGGTGGCCCTGGCCGCTTCCCTCGCCACCCGCAGCGTAATTCTGCTGGCTTTGCCGGCGGTCTTTTTGCTGCTCTCCTGCCTGCTGCTGGGGCGCTGGTTCTGCGGCTGGGCCTGTCCCATGGGCACCCTGCTCGATGCCGCCCGGCCTCTGACCGGTGGCAAAGGGATCACCCTGCCGTCCACGCTGCCCAGGATACGCTACGCCCTGTTGGTGCTGGTCCTGGTCGGCGCTCTGTTCGGCTTGCCCCTGGTCGGATTCTTTGACCCCTTTGCGATTCTAGTGCGCGGCCTGACCATGGCCATCTATCCAGCCTTCGCCATGGCCATTGAAAGTCTGTTTACCTTTACCTATCAACACGGCCCCGCCTGGTTGAACTTGGTTAGCGAGCCTGTATATCAATTTTTAAGGGACGCAGTACTGCCTTTTGAGCAAAAGCTCTTTACTCTGGCCCTGCCTGCATTGTTGATGCTGCTGACACTCTTCGGACTGGAGTTTCTGCAACGGCGCTTTTTCTGCCGTTATCTATGTCCCCTCGGCGCCTTGCTCGGCCTGGCGGCGCGCTTGGCCCCCTGGCGCATCAGCAACCGCCAACCGAACTGCCAGGCCTGCGGACAGTGCAACACTCTGTGCCGAACCGGGGCCATCGATCTGCAGAGTCAAGTTAACGGGGAACGCTGCATCCTCTGCCTGGACTGCCTGTCCCAATGCCCCAAGGGACAGTTTGTCTTCGGCCGGACTGCAAAGCAGCCCATCCTTCTGGCCGAAGGGCTCAGTCGGCGCGCTTTCGTGGGATCCAGCCTGGCGGGCATCAGCCTCCCCTTCATGTTGGCCGTGCGCCCCTTCAAACGCCACCCGGAACCCGGATTGATTCGGCCACCGGGGGCTCTTTCGGAGGCTCAATTCCTGGGGCGCTGTGTGCGCTGCGGAGAATGCATGCAGGTCTGCATCGGCAATGCCCTGCATCCTGCCCTTACCGAAGCCGGAATCGAAGGACTGTTCACGCCAAGGCTCATCCCCCGTATCGGCTATTGCGAATATAATTGCACCTTATGCGGACAGGTCTGCCCCACCGGAGCCATACAACGCTTGCCAGCCAGCACCAAACAGACCACCGTCATCGGACGGGCCTTTATCGACCGCAACCGCTGCCTGCCTTTTGCCAAAGGAGTACCCTGCATCGTCTGTGAAGAACTCTGCCCCACTCCACAAAAAGCCATCGGCTTTCGTGAGGTATCCGTTCAGAACGAATTTGGTCAAACAGTACGGCTAAAACAACCCTATGTTATCGATGATTTATGTATCGGTTGCGGCATCTGCGAAAATAAATGCCCCTTGCCAGGACGCAGCGCCATTCGAGTTACCTCCGCTGGCGAGTCGCGGCGGCAGCAGGATCAATCGAAGGATGGCTACAATTAGCCGTAACCGGCCGCGCTATTTTTGCTCGGCAACTTGTTTAATGCTAGGAGCCTGTCGGCTTCTCACGGGACCTGAGATTGTATGGCTGGGCACAAGGACGATACGGGGAAGATGGATTTATTGCTGGCGGGAAAAGAATCAGCTAACGGTATAAATCGCAAAAAGACTGGGGATATAACTAGAGACAAGAAAGCCCGACGGGCCGAAAAAGGCCTTGGCCTAATGAGCTACGATGCCCCGGTATCAACCAGAAACTTTCGACCAGGGGGATCTTACATCTGCCCCATCGTGGGCCAGGCCTCTTGGGCCAATCCCCCATCCAGGTCGGCCCCCAACCCCCTGCCAGGTAGGGTAAAAGTCACTTTGGTGCCTTTGCCCACTTCGCTGTCGACCCATATTTGGCAGCCATGCGCTTCGATGATGTTCTTTACGATCGCCATCCCCAAACCGAGCCCCTCTTTGGCCGTACTCGAGGCATCGACCCGGTAAAATTTGTCGAAGACCCTCTCCACCTGAGCGGAGCTCATGCCGACACCTTCGTCACTGACCGAGATTCGCAGATCCGCTTCGGACACCTCGCAGACCACTCGAATCAGGCCCTCCGGCGGGGAAAACTTAACCGCATTGCCGAGCAGGTTTTCCATCACCTGAAAGAGCTTTCGATCATCCAGAAAAACCATCAGTGGCATTTCGGGAACAACGGTTTCAAAATGGTGCTCGGGACAAGCCCGTTGATAGTCGGCGGTGCAGCGGCCGATTATTGAGCCGATATCAGCCCAATCCTTTTTCAGCTGAATGAGCCTGCCGGAATCGACACGGGCAAGGTCCAGAAGGTCGCCAACGATTTTCCCCAGGACTTCGGATTTTTTATGGATGATGGAAAGATACTTCGACTGCTGATCCTTATCGAAATCATTGTTATTCAACAACAGTTCGGAAAAACCCATAACTGCCGTTAAGGGAGTGCGCAGTTCATGGGCCGCGGTGGCGATAAACTCTCTTTTCATCCGGTCGAGTTCCCGCTCTTGACTTACATCCCGCAGCAGGGTGATGACCCCGACCTTCATCCCGTCCCCGTCCTTCACAACCGCAGGCTTGGCCTGAAGGGTTCGAGTCTCATCCTCTTTTTCGCCCGGCAGTTCCAGGTCAACCAGAGATTCTTCCTTGGCACCGGACTGAATGGCGAGCAGCTCCTCCGCCAAATGCTGGTTTTCAAGAGCAGCAGCTATGGGCTGGGAAAAGACGCTGTCCAATGGTTTGCCGAGCATCACCTCCGCCGAGGCACTCATCAGGATAATCCGATTCTCCATATCGGTAAAAATCAGGCCATCGGCCACCGATCGGAGAATAGCCTCAATTTTGGCTCCAACGCGCCGCGCATCAGCCAAGGCCTTTTTCAACGCCGCCTCGTCTCTTTTTCGCTGAATGATCCGCCAGACACCATCCATTATCAGATACAACTGTTTTACGTCATCATCCGTATATTCCTGCTCTTTGTTCCCGACTCCGGCGAGAAGAACGATTCGGCCTTTATCTTTCACAGGCAGGTTCAGATGCCGCTGCAGCGTAACGTGGCCCGCGGGACATCCCCGCCTCAAGGCACTGGCTTCATAGTCGTTGGTGATGACCGGCCGGCGCTGCCTGATCGCCTCGCCCCACAACCCCGTCTCGGACACCTTGTAAACCATAGGGTAGTTTTGAACGGTGCATTGAGCCATGGCGTCCTTGGACCAGGCATGAAAAGTGAGCTCCGACTCCTCCTTGTTCACGAAACAGAGATAACCTATCTTACTGTCGGTGACCCGGACGCAGGCATCCAGCGCATAGTCCAAGATGTACTCTTCGGGCTCATTAAGCATTTGGCTGAGGTTATACAAGGCCTCGAATCGGATTTCGTCCAGTTCGAGGGCCCGCTGGGCCTTTTTTTGAGCACTGATATCGACGAAGCTCTCAAGAAGCAGCTTTTTGCCATGGTGGACAACTGTCGTCACGGTCTTATGTATAGGAATCGTTGCGCCATCACTCCTCAGCAACAGAGCCTCGCAGGGTTCCACCCGCTGACCGAGGTCAGTGACCTTACCGCTGCCTTGTGCCGCCTGGCAAACATAGGCGTGGCAGATATGACCGATCAAATCTTCCTTGGGCCGCCCGAGCATTGTGGTGGCATACGCGTTGGCATCGACAATCCGAAACGTATCGGGGTCGACCAGCAGGACTCCAGCAT